>OAWX01000649.1_pt1 | contig 19165 bp, 14 predicted proteins | sample 1495571 | NCBI WGS metagenome assembly OAWX01 (sample SAMEA2580265, study PRJEB22360) | human gut metagenome | biome: human gut; feature: human-associated habitat; material: faeces | place: Denmark | collected 2008/2010 | reverse complement strand
CAGTCAGCGAATGCAGCCGGGATGTGCTGCGCAACATCGAACGAACCGTAAAAACCACCATTCGCCGCCGAAACAATGAAAGGAGCCAGCATGAATATGAGCAGCAATCTGAGTTACACGCAGACCGGGGATTATCTTCTCCCGAACCTGACCCTGCATCAGCCGAAGACCCCGCTGGGCAAGTACGGCAGGATGCGCCTGAGCTTTCTGAGGCAGCAGCACCCGGCACTGTACAACACGATGCTCCTGAACGGGAGCCTGTACCCGCACCTGATGGAGGTGGAGCAGACGGCAGAAAGCCGGATGCAGCAGACCATGGCACAGCTCTTGAAACAGAACCCGGCCCCGGACAAGGAGCAGAATCAGATGGGGTGGGTGCAGCACATGAACAGCCTGAAAGCACAGGCAGAGGAACTGGTGCTGACGGAGCTGATCTACAGCTAAGTTTCTTCGATGCCCACATCCCTACCGAAGCTGAACAAATTGGAAAAATCGACCAAGCGGAGAGCGAAAAATCGCCCTCCGCTTTTGTTTTGTCGCAGGCGGAGATTGAAAATGCGCTGCGGAGAGGTTCCAATGTTGAAGGCAGCAAACTTCGGATATGGAAAATTTATCAGTTGCAGCCTGACCGAAAACTCCGGGCAAAAGCTCTTGCCAATGAATATGCACCATACGGCCCCGGTGGTTCCTCGCACACCTATCTGGACGGAAGCAGTGGTTGGCTTGACCATGACAGCAAGGGTCTGACGTTTGAGCATTATCCCGACCATCGGAAAACGCTCCTCCGCTGGGATCGGGTTGAAAAGTATATCGACCTGATGATTCAGTCTGACCGCTACCTGTCGGACAAAGAAAGAAGAGCCAGCGACTTTCCCCTTGAACTGAACGCCGCCAGTGCAGCCGAATACACTGCATTAAAGGCGCAGCACCCGGATACTCTGGTTGGATTTGAAGCTGGCGGCAATTTTATGTTCTATGGAGAAGATGCTGCCAAGGTCGCAAAAGTTCTCAACAGTGCTTTGTTTACGAGAGAAACAGCACTGGGCGAAGTTCAGGTCACAGGCTTTCCACCTAGCTTATGGGCAAGAAAGTCAAAAGAATTGTGGTCTGCGGGCAACGATGTTTACCTTGCCGGATTGAACGAAGATGGGACTCATCACCAGACTAAACATCTGCACAAAGAGGACTATCTGCCCATCGGCTCCATCATCAATATGGATGGCCGGAAATTTCGGATTGACGGAGTGGATTTTGATAAGGGCAAGGTTTCCTTGCAGGATATGGCACTGGCCGACCTGCGGATGCCAATTTTTCGGGAAGAACCGCTATCTGTTGTCCGGGAATTGTACGAACAGCAGGACGAGGCCCTTGACGCTGCTCCCGAAAAGGCCGTTGATTATAAGGTCGGGGACGATGTTATCGTTGACCTTCCTACCCGAACCATCGAAGGCAAAATCGGCTATGTAGGCGAAACGGATGTTCGCATTGACACCAGCGCACAGGGACAGTCGTGGGATAACGAAGTAATCAATAAGCAACAATTCGAGGACGGTCTGCGGCAGGTCATGCCGGAGCTGACGGACGAAGAACTGGACGAACTGCCCATCTCTGCCGTGATGGACGGAAAAGTGCAGACCTTCCCGGATGCCGCAGCCTTGGATGAAGCCCTGAATGCTGAACCTATGCTGGAGCCTGCCGGGAACTTCCACATCACGGATGATGATTTGGGTATCGGAGGTTCTAAGCAGAAGTACGCGCGGAACGTTGAAGCCATCCGCACCCTGTTCAAACTGGAAGAGGAGCACCGTGGTGCCACCGCCGAGGAACAACAGGTTCTTTCGCAGTATGTCGGCTGGGGCGGTCTGGCAGATGTCTTTGACCCCAGCAAGGAAAATTGGTCTGCCGAGTACACCCAACTGAAAGGACTGCTCTCCGAAGATGAGTACGCCGCCGCCCGTTCCAGCACCCTGAACGCCCACTACACCGCCCCGGTGGTAATTCGCTCTATTTATGATGCAGTCGAGAAAATGGGGTTTCAGTCTGGCAACATTCTGGAGCCGTCCATGGGTGTGGGCAACTTCTTTGGAATGCTGCCGGACACCATGCAGGACAGCCGCTTGTACGGCGTGGAACTGGATTCTATCACCGGGCGCATTGCAAAAAAACTGTATCCGCAGGCAGACATTACTGTTGCCGGTTTTGAGACCACCGACCGCCGTGATTTCTACGATTTGGCGGTGGGCAATGTGCCTTTCGGTCAGTACAAGGTCAACGATAAGGCGTACAACAAGCTGGGATTCTCCATCCACAATTATTTCTTTGCGAAAGCCATCGACCAAGTGCGTCCGGGCGGCATTGTTGCCTTTGTTACCAGCCGCTACACCATGGACAGCAAGGACAGCACCGCCCGCAAGCACATGGCAGAGCGTGCCGATTTGCTGGGTGCTATCCGTCTGCCGAATAATGCGTTCAAGGCGAACGCAGGCACCGAAGTCGTTTCGGATATTATCTTTTTGCAAAAACGTGACCGCCCTGCGGACATTGAGCCTGCATGGGTGCAGTTGGGCAAAACCGAGGACGGCTTTGCCATCAACCAGTATTTCGCAGACCGCCCGGAGATGGTTCTGGGCGTACTCTCCACCGAAAGCACCCAGTATGGACGAGAGGAATTGACCGTTGCTCCCATCGAGGGTGTAAACCTTGCAGACCAGCTTGCAGAAGCGGTACAGTATATTGAGGGGCAATACACCGAAGTTGAGGTAGAAACACCAGATATTGCGGATGCCGAAAATGAGAAGCACATTCTCCCGGCTGACCCGGATGTAAAAAACTTCTCCTACACCGTGGTGGACGGCGAGGTGTTCTACCGGGAAAATTCCGTGATGACGCAGGTGGATTTGTCCGACACCGCCAAGGGGCGTGTCACTGGCATGGTGGAGTTGCGGCAGATCGTCAACGAGCTGATTCAGCAGCAGTTGGAGGATTACCCGGACGAGGACATCAAGGCAACGCAGGAGCGTTTGAACGCCGCCTACGATGCCTTTACCGCAAAGTACGGTTTGCTGAACGACCGCAAAAACGGGCGGCTGTTTGAGCAGGATTCCTCGTATTATCTGCTGTGCTCTCTGGAAAATCTGGACGAGCAGGGGCAGCTCAAGAGCAAGGCTGCAATGTTCACCAAGCGCACTATCCGCCCGGAGCGTACCGTCACCAGCGTGGACACCCCCAGCGAAGCGTTGGCGGTATCTATTGGTGAGCATGGCAAAGTGGACTTGCCCTATATGGCAGAACTGCTGGGCACTCCCGGTGAGTATGGGCGCATTACCACCGAACTTTCCGGTGTGATCTTCAAAGACCCTGCCGCCGACCCCACCGACCCGGAAGCAGGCTGGCAGATGGCAGACGAGTACCTGTCCGGCGATGTCCGGGCAAAGCTGCGGATGGCACAGTTCGCCGCTGAGACAAACCCGGAATTTGTGGTCAACGTGGATGCACTGACCAAAGCACAGCCCAGAGAACTGGAAGCATCTGAAATTGATGTACGGCTGGGTGCTACTTGGCTGGACCCGGACATTATCCAGAAGTTTATGACCGAGACGTTCCAGATTCCCTACTATCTGCGCCATGCAGTCAAGGTGAGATATTCTCCCTATACCGCAGAATGGCGTGTGGAGGGCAAAACTGCCACCGGGCGGGGCGATATTATCTCCTCCGAGACCTACGGCACCAGCCGTGCCAATGCCTACAAGATTCTGGAGGAGACCCTGAACCTGAAAGATGTCCGCATCTATGACACCATTGAGGATGCCGAAGGCAAGCCCAAGCGGGTGCTAAACAAGCGGGAAACCATGCTGGCACAGCAGAAACAGCAGGTCATCAAAGATGCTTTTGCCAACTGGGTCTGGCAAGACCCCCAGCGGCGCATTGCGCTGGTGAAGCAGTACAACGAGCTGTTCAACTCTACCCGTCCCCGTGAGTATGACGGAAGTCACATCAAATTCGTGGGCATGAACCCGGAGATCACCCTCCGGGAGCACCAGCGCAACGCCATTGCTCATGTGCTTTATGGCGGTAATACGTTGCTTGCACACGAAGTTGGCGCAGGCAAAACCTACGAAATGGCGGCATCCGCTATGGAAGCAAAACGGCTGGGGCTGTGCCAGAAATCGCTGTTTGTTGTGCCCAATCACCTGACGGAGCAGTGGGCAAGCGAGTTCCTGAACCTCTACCCCAATGCCAAGCTGCTGGTAGCACGGCGCAAGGACTTTGAGACCGCCAACCGCAAAAAATTCTGTGCCCGCATCGCCACCGGGGACTACGATGCCGTCATCATCGGGCATAGCCAGTTTGAGCGCATCCCGCTGTCCTTTGAGCGGCAGGAGCGTATCATTCAGGAGCAAATTTATGAAACGCTTGCCGCCATCAACGAGCTGAAAGTCCACGCAGGCGAGAATTTCTCCATCAAGCAGATGGAAAAGACCCGGAAAACGCTGGAAACCAAGCTGGAAAAACTGCGCTCCGATGAGCGTAAGGACGATGTAATCACCTTTGAGCAACTGGGCGTTGACAGGCTCTTTGTGGACGAGAGCCATTTCTACAAGAACCTCTTTTTGACCACAAAAATGCGGAATGTCGCTGGATTATCCACCAGCGAAGCCCAGAAATCCAGCGATATGTTCGGCAAGTGCCGCTATCTGGACGAGATCACCGGCGGGCGTGGCGTGGTGTTCGCCACGGGAACGCCCGTGAGCAACAGTATGACCGAACTTTACACGGTCATGCGGTATTTGCAGTACAGCACCTTGCAGCAGAAAAAGCTGACCCACTTCGACTGCTGGGCATCCACCTTTGGTGAGACGACCACGGCCATTGAGCTTGCCCCGGAGGGTACCGGCTACCGTGCCCGCACCCGGTTCGCCAAGTTTTTCAACCTCCCGGAATTGATGTCCATGTTCAAGGAGGTTGCGGACATTAAAACATCCGACCAGCTTCATCTTCCGGTGCCGGAGGCGAAGTTTGAGACCGTGGTGGCAAAGCCGTCCGACCTCCAAAAGGAAATGGTGCAGGAACTGAGCAAACGTGCTGCAGAAATCCACTCCGGCACGGTGGATGCGTCCGTGGACAATATGCTGTGTGTCACCAATGATGGTAGAAAGATCGGTCTGGATGTGCGCCTGATGAACCCCATGCTGCCCGACGACCCCAACAGCAAGCTGAACGTCTGTGTGCAGAACGTGCTGAAGATCTGGGAGGAGGGCAAAGACCAGAAGCTGACCCAACTTTTGTTTTGCGACCTCTCGACACCCAAAAACGATGGCAACTTCAATGTCTACGATGACATTCGCAAAAAGCTGATCGCTGCCGGAGTGCCGGAAAACGAGATCGAGTTTATCCACAACGCCGATACCGAGGCAAAAAAGGCGGCATTGTTCTCCAAAGTGCGCTCCGGCGATGTGCGAGTTTTGCTCGGAAGCACGGCGAAAATGGGAGCGGGCACCAACGTCCAGTCCCGGCTTGTGGCGGTGCATCATCTGGATGTTGGCTGGAAGCCCAGCGACATGACCCAGCGCAATGGTCGCATCATCCGTCAGGGCAATATGAATAAGGAAGTCAAGGTGTTCAATTACGTTACGGAAGGGACATTTGACTCGTACTTGTTTCAGACCCTTGAGAATAAACAGCGGTTTATCAGCCAAATCATGACTTCCAAATCTCCTGTTCGCTCCTGCGAGGATGTGGACGAGCAGGCACTTTCTTATGCGGAGATCAAGGCACTGTGCGCCGGAAATCCGCTCATCAAGGAGAAGATGGATTTGGATGTGCAGGTGGCAAAGCTGAAGGTGCTGAAAGCCGACCACCAGAGCCAGAAATTCCGCTTGCAAGACAAGCTGCTGACCAAATTCCCCGCTGACATTCAGGAAACGAACGCTCACATCGCCGGGCTGAAAGCCGATGCACAGCTTGCCGCCGCCCATCCGCAGGGCAAGGAGGAGTTTTGCGGCATGGTCATCAAGGGTGTGACCTACGATGAGAAAAAGACCGCCGGTGAGCGACTGGTGCTTGCTTGTTCTGAACTGCCAAACGCCGAAGAAAAAGTCATCGGCAGCTACCGGGGCTTTGAACTGTCCCTGCGTTTCGACACCTACCGCAGTGAGTATCAGGCTATTTTGAAGGGTCAGCGGAGGTACCCGGTAGCACTGGGCACCGACCCGCTGGGCAACATTATCCGTCTGGATAACTCTCTGAACAATTTCCCGGAGCGCATCACTTCTGCCGAAAACGAGCTGACCACCCTGCATCAGCAGCAGGCGGCGGCGCAGATCGAGGTGGAAAAGCCTTTCCCGCAGGAGGAAGAACTGGCAGAGAAGTCCGCACGGCTTGCGGAACTGAACGCCCAGTTGGATGTAGACGAAAAGAGCCACGAGCCGGAACAGGAGGAACAGCCGGACGAGGATGCACCTCGCCGCCCCTCGGTGCTGGCGGCACTGGAGGAAAAGTCGGATAAGCCGGAGCCAGTGAAGCCTTTCAAAAGCTATCTGGACAAGGACGGTGATGCCCGGTGAACGACCGTCGCGACCAGCAGCTCCATTTCCGGGTCAGCAAGCCGGAGTTGGAACGGATTCGGAACAAAATGGAATCCAGCGGCATTCTGAGCATCGGTTCTTATCTGCGCAAGATGGCACTGGACGGATATTGCCTGCATCTGGACTTGAAGGAGCTGCGCCGGATGGCATATCTGCTTCAGATGTGCAGCAACAACCTGAACCAGTATGCCAAAGTCGCCAATGAAAATGGTCGGGTCTACGCCGCCGACATGGAAGACCTGCGGCAGCGGCTGGATGAACTGATCGACATTGGCAGGCAGATTCTCGCAAAGCTGGCTGAACTCTGAAAATTTCCCGCAGTGGGAGGCTGCGGACTTACATAACGGTTGACATCCTTGCAGGGCAGGGGCCGATACCTTTATAATAGGGGCGAAAGGAAAGGTTGGTGTTTGATATGAGGATTCTGTTCAAGATGGTGCTTGCCCCGGTCTCTCTGTTTGTGGCTTTTCTGGCTCTGATGGCAAAGTGGCTGCTCACTCTGTCCAGCTATGTTGTCGCGCCGTTGATGCTGTATATCTTTGGCTGCGGCATCTACACCGTCTACCGCCAGACTTGGGATCAGTTCTTGATTCTGCTGGTTGCCGAATTTCTCTGCTTTGCCCTTTTTGTCGGCGCAACTGCGATGGTGGACGGCGTTGAGAAATTCAGCGGTTGGCTTCGGGACATGATTTGATTTTGAATCTTCTGCCGCCTTCGGGCGGCTTTTTCATTGAAGGGGGTGATCTGCTCTGGCTGCTACTCGTCTGATTGCACTGCATCAGCACAAAGGAAAATCTATCGCCGCCTGCCTAAAAGACCGCACCGACTATGCACAGAATCCCGACAAGACTGAAAAGGGTGAGCTTGTCAGCAGCTATCAATGCAGCCCGCTTACTGTGGATGAGGAGTTCATGCTCACGAAAAAGCTGTACGAGCAGACCACCGGACGCAGCCAGAAAAGCAATGTGATCGCCTACCAGATACGGCAATCCTTCCGACCCGGCGAAATCACGGCAGATGATGCAAACCGCATTGGTTATGAGCTGGCCACCCGATTCCTGAAAGGCAAACACGCTTTTATCGTTGCCACTCATACCGACCGGGAACACATCCACAATCACATCATCTACAACTCTACTGCGTTGGATGGCACCCGGAAATTCCGGGATTTTTTCTTCTCTGGGCTGGCAGTGCAGCGGTTAAGCGACCTGATTTGTCTGGAGCATCAGTTGTCTGTCATTGAGAAAAAGCCTTACCGGGAACGGCAGAAGCGCATCACTTACCCTCCAAAGGAAAGCAACCGCGACCGGCTGTGTAGCGTTATTGACGAGATTTTGCAGCAGAAGCCCACCGCCTACGAAGACTTTCTGCAAAAGCTGGAACTGCAGGGCTATGAGATCAAGCGCGGAAAATACACTTCCGTTAAGGGCGCACGGCAGAAACGCTTTATCCGCTTTCGTACTTTAGGTGATGGGTACAGCGAGGAAGAAATCAAGGCGGTGTTGGCTGGTAAGGCGAAACACCAGCCGTACCAGAAGCAGCCGCCGAAGGAACAGCCCTTCCAGTTGCTGGTGGACATTCAAGCAAAACTTGCCGAGGGCAAGGGCGGTGGATACGAGCGTTGGGCGAAGAAGCACAATCTGAAAGAGATGTCCAAAACGCTGATTTTTCTGCAAGAGCAGAAAATCGGCAGTGCGGCTGATCTGAAAGAGCGCGCTGATGCTGCACTTTCTCGCTATCACGAACTGGGTGATTCCATCAAATCCTCTGAGAAGCGGCTGGCAGAAATCGCAGTCCTCCGGGCGCACATCGTCAACTATGCCAAGACCAGGCCAGTGTACGATGCTTATCGTAAATCTGGGTACAGCAAAAAGTTTTTGGAAGAGCACCGCACAGAAATCACGCTGCACAAGGCGGCGAAAGTCGCTTTCAATGAGTCCGGCCTGAAAATGCTACCCAAAGTGAAAGACCTGAACGCAGAGTTTTCGGCTCTGCTCATTAAGAAAAAAGCGCTCTACCCGGAGTACCGCAAGGTGCGGGATGAGATGCAGGACATCGTAAAAGCGCAGAAGAATGTGGAACTGTTCTTTGCGGAGGAAAAGGACAGCAAAGAAAAAGAACAAATCCGATAAACCAAAACCGCCGAGAACCGACCATCGCAGGTCAGGCTCTCGGCGGTCTTTTTTAGTTTATATAGCAGCGATCCTGCGTCACGAGCCAATCCTCGCACAACCGCTGGGCTTCATCCATGGATTTGCAGATGCAGTTGAACAGCCTGCCGTGCAGCGAACAGTAAGTATACCGAACTTTCGGTACGCCGTTTTCGTCTTGAAATTTCGTGTAGCGTTCCTCACCGGGCATCAGATAAAGCTGTTCCATCTCTGCATCCGTCCTCTCTTTTTTGTGTGTCAGGCACACAACGCACTCATTCTACCACGAATGCCAAAACTGCACCATTGACGCTTACACCAAAAAACATTCGGAATTTTCAGAGAGTGTGTGCATTGACATGCAGCAGAAGCGTTCCGCAGGAATGCGCAGCCTGCATCCATCGGATGCAGAACGCAAGGGGTTTGGGCACAGCCCAACAAGCATTTTGAATTTGATTTTTAGAAATCAGATTCAAAAATCGTGCCGTGGTACCACGGCGCACTGCTTGCCAGTTTTGTTCCCGCGTATGCTCCCGCTCTAAAATTACGTCTTGGGGGTTGACATTGAAAGAATTGGTGCTATAATGATAACTAAGTTAGCACGCGGGCGTACCAAGGAGGTGAAATATATGGCAGTTGGTACTTATGAGATTACCCACGAAAAGATTTTGGAAAGTGGCAAGCAGCAATTTCTGAAAAACGGGTATGAACGAACGAATCTGAGAGAGCTGTGCAAGGGAGCCGGTATTACCACAGGAGCATACTACCGGCACTTTGAAGATAAAGCGGCATTGTTCTCCGCATTGGTGGAACCTGCGGTTAATGGACTTCGGGAGCGATATGACGCGGCAGAAGATCGGTGCTTCGATTATATATCCGCCCATAACATGACCGATTTGTGGAGTGTTTCTGTTGGTACGATGGTGGAATTTATTGATTTCATCTTTGACCACTTTGACGAGTTCAAACTTCTCCTGCATTGTTCGGATGGTACGAAATACGTTGACTTTATTGACTGGATGGTAGAAAAAGAAGTCCAGGATACATTGAAAATGTATGATGTGCTGGACGAGAAAGGCATAGAGCATAAACGGCTAAGTCTGAAAGAGTTGCATATGCTGAACCATGCTTATTATGCCTGCATCTTTGAAACCGTGTTACACGACTATACCAAAGAGGAAGCAATTCAGACCACGCATACATTGGTGGAATTTTTCACAGCCGGCTGGCGAAAAGCGCATGGCCTTTGATACAGACAAAGGCCACTCTTTTTTGACCAACGGATAACTTAGTTTGCGATTTTTGTTAGCATACTTAGTTATCATTTTCGGACGGTAAGTGAGATATATTTTTTTTTTTTTTTTTTTGCCCAATCGATAACTTAGTTCGCATTTTCTGTTAGCATACTTTGTTATCTTCCTTCTCGGCAACTATATTTTTTCATATATGGTTAGCAAAATCTAACTTTAAGGAGGTTCATTTCATGGAGAACAAAAAAGAGCAAAGCACAGCTTCAAGCCTCCTGCGCTTTGCTGGCCCATACAAAGGGAAATATATTCTTTCTATTTTCCTGTCTGTGTTGGGCGTCGCTTCGGGCTTGGTTCCCTATTATGCCGCAGCACAAATGCTGATCGGACTGATCGGGGATGAACGGGAGTTTTCCTTTTATCTGATGTGGGGTGCGGTTGCCGCCATCGGGTACATAGCAAAATCCTGTTTCTCGATCCTTTCCACCAGCGTTTCACATACTGCTACCTTTCATGCGCTCCGGGATGTGCGGAAACAGATTGTTGACAAACTGAACCGGATGCCGATGGGAACTCTTTTGGATACACCGTCCGGCCAGTTAAAAGACATTCTGGTTGACCGGGTGGAGGGACTGGAAACACCGCTGGCCCATCTTCTCCCGGAGATGTCCGCGAATGTGCTGGTTCCCATTTTCATCATTGTGTATCTGTTCGTGCTGGATTGGAGAATGGCGCTGATCTCCCTGATTACCATTCCAGTGGGCATGGCTTTTATGGCTACGATTCTGAAAACCTATCCGCAGCAGTATGAGGGCTCCGTGAAGATCAATCAGCAAATGAACAATGCGGTTGTGGAATATGTCAACGGAATTGAGGTCATTAAGGCGTTTAACCAGAGTGCGGCGTCCTATGGAAAATACTCGGATGCCGTCAGGGAAAATGCGTCTTACTTCTATAACTGGATGAAAAGCTGCCAGTGGGCAATGGCTTCTTACAATGCGATCTGCCCCGCCGTTTTGATTACGGTTCTCCCCGCTGGTGTGCTGTTTTATGCAGCAGGCAGCATTACCGCCGCCAACCTGATCACGATTATCATTCTTTCGCTTGGTATTGTCGGCCCGCTGATTGCCGCCTCTAACTTTGCGGACAGTCTTGGTGCGGTGGGAACCGTGGTTGGTGAGATTGCAACGCTGCTGGACGGCCCGGAGCTGGTTCGCCCTGTGGAGCCGGTGAAGCTGGACGGCGAAGAAATCTGCCTGCATGATGTTTCCTTTTCTTATAAGGAAAATGGGGACAACGCAATTTCCCATATCAACCTTTCGATCAAGCCCGGTACGGTAACAGCCCTGGTTGGCCCCTCCGGTTCCGGCAAATCGACCATTACGAAGTTGATTGCAGGATTTTGGGACGTGGGTTCCGGTTCTATCACGCTGGATGGAAAAGACCTTAGAAAAATCCCGCAGAAACAGCTTGCCGATCAGATTGCCTATGTCTCCCAGGATAACTACCTGTTTGACGATACCATTCGTGAAAATATCCGTATGGGCCGAAGCAGCGCAACGGATGAAGAAGTGGAGCAGGCTGCAAAGGCCGCTGGATGTGATGCGTTTATCCGCAGTCTGGAAAATGGCTATGATACGAATGTCGGCGGTGCCGGAGGCCATTTGTCCGGCGGTGAGCGTCAAAGGATCGCCATTGCACGCGCTATGCTGAAAGATGCACCTATCGTGATCCTTGATGAAGCGACAGCCTACATCGACCCGGAAAATGAAGCGATTGTCCAGCAGGCTGTCAGCAAATTGGTGGCCGGAAAGACGCTGATTATTATTGCACACCGTCTGTCTACCATTACGGATTCGGATAACATCGTGGTCATGCAGGATGGACAGATTTCCTCTATGGGAACCCATGAGGAACTTTTGAAGAAGTCCGCGCTGTATAAAGAAATGTGGCAGGCGCATATTGGAGCAAAGGATGGTGAGAAAGCATGATAAATGTATTTAAGAAAATCTGGGACTTTGCTTATAACGAGCATGGCAATATCAAAAAGTCCATTGGTCTGGGCCTCTTAAACGCCATCTTCCATGCGCTCCAGCTTTATGCCATTTTTGCGGTGCTGGCAGCTCTGGTGAACGGGAATCCGGGCAAAAATACGGCGCTCATTGCCGTAGGTTTGATGCTGGTGAGCATTGTCGGAAAGATCGTCACGCAGTATTACTCCCAGTTACAACGTGTCCATGCCGGTTATTTTATGGCGGCGGATAAGCGGATTCAGATTGGCGATAAACTGAAAGTCGTTCCGATGGGCTATTTCAATCAGAACAGCCTCGGAAACATTACTGCGGTTGCTACGACTACACTCAGCGAAGTGGAAACGACTGCCCCCGTAGTTCTGGTAACAACCCTCGGCGGTTTTATCAATGCCGTGGTATTTGCGATTGTGATTCTGTTGTTTGACTGGCGGATCGGCCTTTTGGTCGTTGCCGCTATGCTCCTGTTCCTTTGGGTTACTTCCATGATGGAAAAGCGTACCCGCAGAAACGCCCCGCTGCGTCAGGCCGCCCAGGAGAAATTGGTCGAGGCCGCGCTGGAGACTATTCAGGGCATGAGTGTGGTTAAGGCGTTCAATCTAAGCCGGGACAAAAACAAGCGGATGGATCAGGCGATTGACAATAGCTGTACGGAAAACGCCAGCATGGAAAAATCCATGTCCCCTTACCTCTGGCTCCAATCGGTCATTCTTGATCTGTTCAGTGTGGGGATCATGCTGCTATCTGTTTATTTCTATCTGCAAGGTACAATGCCTTTGGCCTACTGCCTGTTGCTGATCGTTGCGGCCTTTATGATTTTCGGTGAATTAAAGAGTGCCGGAAGCGGTATGGCAACGCTGCGGCTGACGGAGGTATCCATTGACCGGGTCAACGAGCTGGATCATGTTCCTGTTATGAGCGAAGGCAGCATTGACACCGCGCCTGCGTCCTATAGCATTAAATTTCAGGATGTGCGCTTCGCCTACGAAAAGCGTACCATTCTGGATGGAGTCAGCTTCAAAATACCGGATCGTACCATGACCGCGATTGTCGGTCCCTCCGGTTCCGGCAAGACAACGCTCTGTAACCTGATCGCCCGCTTTTGGGATGTGAACAGCGGCTGTGTTTCTATCGGCGGTAAAGACGTAAAGGCATATACGCTGTCGGAGCTGATGTCCAATATCAGTATGGTATTCCAAAATGTCTATTTGTTTGCGGATACCATTGAGAACAACATTAAGTTCGGCAAACCGGATGCTACCCATGAGGAAGTCGTTGCGGCGGCGAAAAAGGCTTGCTGTGATGAATTTATCTCCGCTTTGCCCGATGGCTATAACACGATGATCGGTGAGGGAGGCGCTTCTCTCTCCGGCGGCGAAAAACAGCGCCTTTCTATCGCCAGGGCTATGCTGAAGGATGCTCCCATCGTCATCTTTGACGAGGCCACCGCAAATGTTGACCCTGAAAACGAGGATCGTTTGCAGACCGCGATTGAGGAACTGACAAAGAATAAAACTATTATTATGATTGCTCACCGTCTGAAAACTGTCCGTAATGCCGATCAGATTCTGGTCGTAAACGGCGGCAAGATCGTACAACAGGGCAAGCATGACGATCTGATCCGGCAGAAAGGCATCTATGCTGATTTTGTCAGTGGCCGCAAGCAGGCGATTGGCTGGAAACTGAACGCAAATTAACAAAGTAAGGTTTGTGCTGCTTTCGAGCAGACAAATAGATCATTTTAAGGAGGATTTTCCAATGGAAACCAACAAACTCAAAGCAAAAGACTTAATCAATGTCGGTATTTATACCGCTATCTACATCGTAATCTTTTTCGTTGTAGGTATGCTCAATGCAATCCCTGTACTTTATCCGCTCCTGTATGTCTTGATCCCGCTGATTTCCGGTATCCCGTTTATGCTGTTTCTGACCAAGATTGAGAAGTTCGGCATGGTCACGATCATGTCAGTCATCTGCGGCGTATTCTGGTTCCTGATGGGCTATACCTGGACAGCGATTGTCGGCTATGTTGTGTTCGGCATTATTGCTGATTTGGTGCTGAAAGCTGGCAAATATAAGAGCTTTAAGGTAGATGTGATTGGCTACTGGCTGTTCTCCTGCGGTATGATCGGTTGTCAGGCTCCCATGTGGGTCATGGCTGATACATACATGGCACAGGTAGAGGCATCTATGGGCGAACAGTATGCAAGCGAACTGGCCCACTATATGCCGTCCTGGATGGGTATTGCGGCGATTGCAATCATCTTCATTGGCTCTCTGCTGGGCGCGTTGCTTGGACATAAGATGCTGAAAAAACATTTTGAAAGAGCAGGCATTGTCTAATGGAACAGTATGAGGCTTATCAACCACCCCAAAAGAAAGGCTTTTATCTTGACCCGCGCACAAAAGTCCTGTTTATGGCTTTCATCACAACGCTGATGTTCTTTGTATATGAGAATCTTGCGATGGATGCTGCGGTGGCGATAATCCCGTTGACCTTGCTCCTGATAAACCGTCAAGTGCGGACAGCCCTCATTTACGGGGGGCTGTTCGCCCTGGCAGTTGTGGCAAAGCTGACACAGGGGATGTATGTATTGCCATCTGTCCTTAACATGATTTCTGTTCTGCTGGTTGCAATGGTAATCCGCCTGTTCCCAATTTTTATGTTGGGCTATTACATTATTGAATCTACCTCTACTGATGAATTTGTGGCCGCTATGGAGAAATGGCACGTCCCGGAAGCGTTCATTATTCCCATTACCGTTGTGATTCGGTTCATTCCTACGCTAGGTGAAGAATCGGCTGCGATCACGGACGCCATGCGGATGCGTGAAATCCAGTTTGGAACAAAGAAGTTCTGGCAGAATCCCACCGCGCTTCTGGAATACCGGGTAATTCCGCTAATGATGTCGGTTGTCAAGATCGGTGATGAATTATCTGCGGCGGCTCTCACCAGAGGTTTGGGAGGCTTAAAGCACAGGACGAGTATTGCGGCCATCGGCTTTACTGCGTATGACCTGATTATTGCGTTGCTCTCGGTTGGCCTGCTGGTCTGGTCGTTTTTGTAGGAGGTGACAAGTCTATGATTGAATTTCAAAATGTCACTTTTACTTATCACAGTACGGAGAGGGAAAGCGGCGTTTATAACCTGAATCTGACAATCCCTGATGGACAGGTTGTTTTACTCTGCGGGGAATCTGGCTGCGGCAAAACGACCCTTACCCGTTTAATCAATGGGCTGACGCCGGAATATTACGAAGGAAAGCTGGATGGGGTAGTTCTTGTAAACGGAAAGGATACGGTAAAGACCCCATTGTATGAGCTGTCTAAAGCAGTTGGTTCCGTATTCCAGAATCCCCGTTCTCAATTCTTCAATGTGGATACCACCGGAGAGATTGCCTTTGGCTGTGAAAATATCGGACTGCCGAAAGAAGAAATATACCGGCGCATTGGACAGATCACAGGCGAGTTAAAGATTCAAAAACTGCTTGACCGCAGCCTGTTCGCACTCTCTGGCGGTGAGAAGCAGAAAATAGCCTGTGCATCTGTCTCCGCTATGGAGCCGGACATCTTTGTGCTGGATGAACCGTCCTCCAACCTTGATGTTGCTACGATTGCTGATTTGAAACAGGTTGTTGCGAAATGGAAAGCAATGGGAAAGACGGTCATTGTTGCAGAACACCGGCTGTATTATCTGATGGACATAGCAGACCGGGTGATCTACTTAAAAAATGGGCGAATTGAGCAGGATATGTCTGCGGCCGCATTTGGGCGGCTCGGCGTGGAGCAGCTTCAGGCAATGGGCCTTCGCTCCCTCCATCCGGCTAACTTCAGCAAGATACCAGCGGTGTCTTTGGGCAGCAGTTCTATTGAAATCAGAAACTTCCTGTTCTCCTACGGGAAGATGGAGGCAATGAATATCCCGCAGCTATCCGTTCCGCAGGGGGCGATTGTGGGAATCCTTGGGGACAACGGTGCAGGCAAGACCACCTTTGCAAAGTGCCTATGCGGATTGGAGAAATCGGCAAAAGGCACGTTGCAGATTGGGCAGGAAGCTCTTGGTGCAAAACAGCGTATTAAAAAGTGCTACATGGTCATGCAGGACGTAAACCATCAACTTTTTACAGAAAGCGTGTCGGACGAAATTCTGCTGAGTATGCAGGGTGAGGACGAGCAGGCCGATAAGAAGCAGACGGAGGAAATCTTAAAGAGCCTGAATCTGCTGGAGTATCAAGAACTGCATCCCATGTCCCTGTCCGGCGGTCAAAAGCAGCGGGTAGCCATTGGAAGTGCGATTGCATCGGATAAAGAGATCCTGGTGTTTGACGAACCGACCAGCGGCCTGGACTATCATCATATGCTGGAGGTTGCCGGCAATTTGCAGCGGCTTAGTGATATGGGAAAAACGCTGTTCATTATTACCCATGACCCGGAGCTGATTGCAAAATGCTGTAATTATTTCGTGTTCATTGAGCATGGCAAGACAGTATGGAGCGGCGGATGGACAGACGGAAATAAGAAGCGGATTGCAGACTTCTTTTCCTTTGCTGTATGAGTTGTGATTTGTAATAACAGACCGATTTTTAACTGCCACAAAGTGTATTTAGGCGTCTTGTAATGCCTTGCAATACATTTTGTGGCGGGAAAATCGGATCATTGTGAGTACCTTTGTTATGAGAAAGCGAAATTTTTCAAACGCATGATGCCCGGATGCTGCTTTTTATTCAGGAGGTGTCTGTTATGCGGCAATCTGATTCGGTGAGCGAAGAACTTGACACGGAGAACGTTCAGTGTGCGCTTGATTTTGAGAACACAATGAATGAGCTGGAGACACAGTTATACTATCGCCATCTGCCGCCGAAGGAAGTTGCTCTGCGGGTCATGGAAACGGCCTGTAAATTCTATGATGCCGACTGGTGCGGTCTAATTCAGGTTGATCTGGATTTGGGACTGTGGAAGCCACTCTGGTGGCACAATGAATGCCAAGAAGATAAAACCACTATCCTTACAAATGAGTTTGAATCGTCTGAATTTCTCGACCGCTGGGTAAAAGCGGTACGCAGAGGAACTCCCATGGTTGTGTCTGATGCCGAAGAAGTTAAGGACCTCTATCCAGATGAATACCAGCTCTATGAGCGTCTGGGAATCAAGTCTGTCCTTGCAATTCCTTTGGAGCCTCGGCAAATCGCCCTGATTGCTGTGCGCAATCCTCAGCGGTACATCCATCAGACCAGTATGCTCAAGCTTCTGGCCTATGTGTTACTGGCAGCATACAACGATAAGCGAATGGCTGACAGTCTGAGCATGGCGTTCTCGCCAGAAAACATCAAGAGCAGCCATGATGTCTTCATCAGCCTGTTCGGAGAATTGAAAATCCACACTTCGCGCGGTGTTCTGCCGGGGTCTGACCTGAAATCTCCAAAAATCAGCCGCCTGTTGACCTTTATGCTGCTTTCAAAAAAGAAAGCCCTTTCATCGTTGGAAATCGTACAGGAAATCTGGCCAGAAGAACTGGAGGATAAAGATGAACCCGGAAAAAAGGTCAAACAGCTCGTTTACCGGCTGCGGCAGGCATTCAGTATTATCTCGGATGAACAGCTGATTCTCTCCACCCCGTCTGGTTACCAGTTCAACCCAGACCTCAACATCACAACCGACTTCCAGATGTTCGATGAACTTTGCATTGCCGCTGCAAAAGCTACTTCTACCATAAATAAGGTGGGACTACTCGAAAAGGCTGCATCGTTGTATCAGGGCAAGCTTCTTTCTACCGCTGATGGTGAACACTGGCTTGTTCACTATGCAAACCGCTACCACCTCGCATTTATGAGTACAGTTAATGAACTGTTGAAGCAGCTGATGGACTTCCACGCATACGATCTGCTCCATCAAGATGCAGCGCTGGCCCTGACCATCGCACCGGAAAACACAAAAGCCTACTATTGGCTCATTTGCTCGTACCGGAAACAGCACATGGACGAGCTGGCATCGGGCGAACTAGCTGCTGCGAAGCAAAAGCTGCCTGAAGATGAGTACCAGAAATTGCTCAGTTTACTCGAATGATAAAACAACGTTGTTGCGTCATACGACTTTCGTGTGACCTTCATACGACTTCTGTGCGACCTTATTTTTTCAAAAATTAGTCTATGTGACTTTCATAAGACCGTCATGTGACTTCTGTAAGACCCTCGTGTGCTATGATAGCAAGGTAAGTCAAAGCCTTGTTGTATGGCTGCGAGGGCTTTATTTTTTGTCCTTTTTTAGCCGGATAAACCGCTTTTGATCTGTAACGAAGAAAAATACATCGAAAGCCTGAGATGCATTAAAGGCTGAGGATACTCATATTGCTTTTCATCCTCGGATGGAAAACAGTGTTTGTACCCTTTTCTTTAATGCGTCTCTTTTTTTGCGCCCAAAGAAAAGTCAGTGCCCTGTCCAGCAGTGAAGTGTCCTCATCCTCCGCATCCAGCGGAAAGGACACTTCATGTTTCTTTTTGCCCTCTTTTCGTGGCTGGAACTGGCCGCAAAGTATCCCTAGAATCTCCAAATTTTCAACTTTTTACGCTTTATCGAAAATTTGGAGGTTTACATGAAATTCAATAAGGGCCATGAGCTGAAAAAATTTGAAGCACGCTGGGCAAAGCTGCATGTTGAGTATGCCGCAGCTGGCATGGCTGAAGAAGCTATTCAAAAAATGTACGATTATGACCGCCAGATGTTCAATGCTGAACGTAACAATCTTGAACACACGCAGGAGTTCACAGCCCCTGATTATGAAAGCTCTGAAGAAGAAGCCTCACCATTGATGATGAAATATCAAGAAGAAATCACAATGACAGATACCTATCACGAAACTAAAAGCTGCTTTACATGGATCGGTGAAATTGAAGACGAACGGTTGCTTTCTGCGTTGGAAAATCTGAAGGATGAAGATTTAGAACTTCTGACGCGGTATGCCTATGAAGGCTATAACACGGTCGAATTATCTAAAGTTTATGGCATTGCGCAGCAAAATATTAGTAAGCGTATTTTGAGAATCACTAAATTTTTGAAGAACTTTAAATTTCAGGGTGTAGAATAACCATTCTCGTCGGCTACCAAGTGAGGGGACAATTTCTCAGACGGCTCTCGCCGCTGGTGATATGCCCACACTC
>OAWX01000572.1_pt1 | contig 21086 bp, 19 predicted proteins | sample 1495571 | NCBI WGS metagenome assembly OAWX01 (sample SAMEA2580265, study PRJEB22360) | human gut metagenome | biome: human gut; feature: human-associated habitat; material: faeces | place: Denmark | collected 2008/2010 | reverse complement strand
CTAAAATATACTGATTTCCATGTATTAAATTGTCGTGCGCTTTATTATGTTTACATATTAACAATTTTTTACAAAATGTCCAGCATTATTTGTTAAATTTTAATAAGTCATGTATTTTTATTAATGCATTGCAAATTAAAAGGCAATAAAAAAGACTAACCAGCCAGTGTAATTTATAACACAACGCTGATTAGTCCATATTAGTATTTCTATCTGTCCGCATTTTTCAACTTATGATTAACAGCCATCGCAACCACACCAAGTAACACAATGAAAAGAGAGATAAACTGCGATGTAGAGAATATTCCGACCTCACCTCTGTAATCGTTTCTTAAGAACTCAATTGCAAATCTTCCAAGTCCGTAAGTTATGCAATATAAGAATCCAATATTACCTGCTGCCATATGCTTTCCGGTAGTTTCCTTACCGTCAGCCTTGCGCTTCATAACAGTAGTATAAGAAAACTTAGCTGCTATTATCATAAGAAACGCCATATTAAGAAAATCTGCCCCCGATGATATAAGCTGTGTAGGAATCAGTTTAACTCCTGATGGTGCAAGTGAACCAGCCGGGAAAACAACTCCCCAGGCTGCATCTGTCTGTCTTCCGTAACAGCACCCTGCAAGGAAACAGCCGATTCGTCCAAAGCCCTGTGCCAGCGCTATCTCTGGCATTACCAGGTCAAAATATTCAAGGAATGATAACTTCTTAATCTTTACATATATAAGGTTGCACAGCACACCTGCAATAAGTCCGCCATATACAACGAATCCCGATGAGCCAAGCACGCCCATAGGATCTTTTATAAAATCCTTAAAACTCACTATTATATACAACAGCTTTGCTCCAAGAAATCCCGAAACTCCAGCAATTATTGCGATATCAATAAGAGCCTCCTCTTTCATTCCCATCTTCTTAGCCCTGTACTCGCCAACAAGCAGTGCCAGCACAAAACCCAAGCCAATCATCAGTCCATAACCATGAATTACGAACTTTCCTATATGAAATAAATCTGTCTTCATAAAATCAATCTTCCTTTCTGTCGCCTGCGAACCAATCCTACATCAGTCCCAGCTTTTCCTTAGCCATCGCAAGTCTTCTGTCAAATTCTGCATAAAATGCCTTATCATCAGCACATCCGGCATATGTCATCATATAGAACACCCTTAGGTTAAATGTATTAAGAATCTTCACATTATCCTCTGAAAGTCCCGGCAGTGCCGCCTGAAGCTGCTTCACATACTCATGCCATCTGACAATATAAGAATCATACTCCGCAAGCCCCTCGATGCCAAGCCATTTTTTCAGTTTAATCTTCGAGAGATTATCCTTATTACACTCGCCCTTCTGCACAATATATTTAAAATGTGTCTCATCCTCCCAGTATCTTCCAAGTGGGAACATTCTGCATATTCCCGGTCTTATCGTATGTATATTGCACAGATTATCTTCACGAAGAAATGCACATCTTCCGTCTGATTTCTGCATTTTTAAGTTAGGCATAATAAGACCGTCCACAACATTTAACTCAAGCTCATTCATCGTAAGCTGTTCAAATGTTTTGCCCAACCCGGTTGTGAGCTTGTAACAGTCATATGGGTCAAGCACAATTGTACTTCCCATATTCTGACAGCATACAGTCTGACAGCCCTTACACGAATTAGTATCAACACGCACAAGGTCATTCTCGGTATACAGTCTGCCATCCGATATATCTTCTAATGAAACATTTCTTAACATTATTCAATCCTTTCAAACGTGTACAAAAGATTATAAATCTTCACGCACATATTTACTTCACATGTAACTATAGTAAAAAATATGTATCAAATCAAGAACATTTTACTCCCATTTTTCGCCATAATGTGCTAAAATACATTCTTGTATATTTATTTTAGGAAATCTGATATTGAGAAAGGATTAAGAAAAATGAAAGATAAGATTGTTACATTTGGTGAAATTATGCTTCGTCTCTCTCCTGAGAACAACGCAAGATTTACTCAGTGCAATGCATTTGAGGCTGTTTATGGAGGCGGAGAAGCCAATACTGCTGTGTCCCTTGCTAACTTTGATGTTGATGCTAATTATGTAACAAAGCTTCCAAAACATATAATCGGACAGGCTGCAATCAACTCACTCCGTCAGTACGGCGTAGGCGTAGACCATATCGTGCGCGGCGGTGATCAGATTGGTATCTACTTCCTTGAGAAGAAGACAAGCCAGCGTCCAACTAACGTTATCTATAACAGAGCAGGCTCAGCATTTGCACTTGCTACTGCTGATGACTTCGACTGGGACGAGATATTTGATGGTGCAACATGGTTCCATTTTTCAGGAATCACACCTGCAATCTCTGATGAGATGACTAACATCTGTATCACAGCCTGCCAGAAGGCTAAGGAAAAAGGCATGACTGTAAGCTGTGACTTAAACTACAGAAGTAAGCTCTGGTCAAGTGAAAAGGCATGTGAGGCAATGTCTCGTATATGCCAGTATGTTGATGTATGTATTGCTAACGAAGATGACGCTATCGGTATCTTCTCTATGAATCCTGCCGACGCTAATGGCGAGGAGAAAAATGCTTACATTGCCAGGGAGCTTATGAAGAAATTCCCATTCAAGATGGTTGCATCTGTATGGAGAACAGAAACTTCTATTACAACATTTAAGCTCCAGTCAATGATTTACACAGAAGGCAAGGCATACTACAGCAAGGAATTCTTCATGCACATTCTTGACTACATCGGTGCCGGAGATGCTTACTGCGCTGGTCTTATCTACAGCCTTATCAACAACTTTGACCCTCAGAAGGCAGTTGAATTCTCTAACGCTGCAAGCTGCTTAAAGCACACTGTAAGCGGAGATTACAACTTAGTTACAGTTGATGAAGTTATGAAGCTCGCTTTCTCTGACGCTGGTAACGAAGTTCAGAGATAATTTTATTATTCATATAAAAAACTTAAAGGCAGTTAATCCCTCATATAAGAATTAACTGCCTTAGTTTTTAAGTCCATTTCATAATCACTCTTTTTCCCCGGCAACAATCCTGCCCTCGTAAATCTCAATTATCTCATCAGACAGCATTTCAAGTTCTTCCTTGTCATGGCAGGCAATTATAATAAGTGCGCCTCTCTTTTTCTGCTCCTCAAGTATCTTGTGAACCTGTTTTGCACCTGCTTCATCGAGCGCATTTATAGGCTCGTCAAGAATTATGATATCTGGTTTTTCCATAAATGCCGCTGCTATTCCAAGTTTCTGCTTCATTCCAAGTGAATATTTTTTATAAGTTCTCTTATCGTCAGGATCCAGTCCCACCTGCTCCATTGCATGTCTTATATCTTCAATTCCAATCTTATTCTTAATGCATGCCAGCATCTCAAGGTTCTTCAATCCCGTATATTCCGCCACAAACGAAGGATTCTCTATAAGAATTCCTATGCTTGGTGGAAATGTAAAATCTTTTCCCAGTATTTTCCCATCAATCTCAATTTCACCCTTCACCTTTATAAGCCCGCTTATAGCACGCATAAGCATGGTTTTTCCAGAACCGTTCTTTCCCTTAAAACCATATACCCTGCCACTTTCAAGTTCAAGATTAACATTATCAAGAACTCTTGCTCCTTTTATATCTTTACACACATTTCTTAATACAACCCTCATACACTATATCTCCTTTGCATTTAATATATCCATCCTGCTGACATATATATATCCTGCTATTATGGATATAAGTATTATTACAACATCAGCAAGCATCATATGAATACTGTCTGTTCCTCCAGCAGTATATATATTGTTTCTCATACACATAAGACCATTGAATACCAGTAATACATTTCCTGAAAATATTGTTATTATCATTCCTGTTGATATAAGCAAAAGTGCTATTACAGACGAACATATCATTGATAAAAACATCTGCACCAGTGCTATGGCAAATAATGAAAGCAACGGAAGAACCAGACTCATAATCACTATTTCACCTGCTGCTACATTTGTTACATTCTCTGGATATCCATATATGCGAAGCACTTCCATATGCACATCCAGTCCCGGTTCATATCCATGAATTACACTTATAATTACAATTAATATATCCGTCAACGCTGTTATATATAAAGCACTTGCAAAACACCATATAACTTTACCTGCAAACCATTTACCAATGCTTCCACATCTGATTATTATCTGCATACCCACACTGCCAAAATCCCTGACGCAATAGTTTCCTACAATAAATGCAATGCCAAGAACCATAAACAGATACTGTTCTGATATATAAAATTCTGCCATATTGTCTGGTTTAATTATTCTGCTACCCCTGTAAAACACCTGAAACAAATCCCCCACTGATACCTGACCTGTATATCCATGTGAACCGTTTTTTCTTCCCAGACTCATATCAGCAATAATTACCAGTGCAGCTATTACAACAGTCCATATTATGTATAAATATTTTCTTTTAAATATCCCACGCGCTATATCATTTTTTAAAATATTCCAAAACATCATCGGCTTCTCCTTAAACTGTCACATTTTCCCATCAACGATATAACCATAAACAGTACAGCCACTATCACAGCCATATACACAAGACTGCTGTATCTCCATCCTTTCAGGTATACCCTGTATGTTATAAATGTTTTCAGCACTCTGGCATTTCCCTGCTCAACCAGCATATACAGATTAAGTACTATACATATAATATATCCGGCAATCCAGCTATGTATATATCTGTGTATTATCATCAGCATTTCCATGTTTATAATCATCATTAAAATTAATGTTATGAAAATTCCTGAAAACACTGTGATAAACTTTGTGTCTGTAAGATATGCTCCATAAACTCTCTTTGCCATCGCATTTTTTGACTGCCAGTTATCAATAATTCCATGTGTCGATACAACACCGCCTATAAACACCCAGACAGCCATAATAACTACATATAATACAATCCTGCCAATTCCCCCACCAATTACAGAAATGTAAAAATTTCTTATATTAACATACCGCACCATTCTGTTATCATCATACATTCTTCTAAAATACGATATTAAAAGAACCATAATAACAGGAATTGCTATATAAGGAACAACCCTGTAATTATATGTAATAATAAAATCTTTCACGCATGTGACGCCCTTTGCCTTTCTTGCTGCAAATGCGAATTCACACACAAATAATGAAACTAAAATAACAACAGCATACAATGATATCTTTTTCCACTCAGGTGGTCTTTTCCAGATTCTCCACTTCATAAAATCCCCCTTTATTAATTATTCAATAGAAAATACCATTCTTCTCTCTAATGGATACTGTGACATAACTATATAAACATCAGACTCTGCATATCTCTGTCTGCTATTAACCATCCATGCATCCTTATACTTTATGTTGGTTACAAATTGTACTCTCTGTGTTTCACCTGATTCCACTGTCTTAATATCAGTATTCATCATTTCCAGAGAGTTGCTGTCACCATTAAATTCTGTGCAATAGATAAATAATGATACCAGACGGTTTATGCTTACGGTCTCCTGTCCGTTATTTTTTATATCAACAGTAAATACAAGATAATCTGCATCGTCTTTTCCTTCTGAAAATATTCCAAGCTGTTCTTTTGTGTAATCTTTTAAAATACCTGCCCTGTCATACATTTTGCATGATACTGGTGAGATACTCACATCTGCTGTAATAATATCCGCTATGTCAGGTGTATAATTAATCCATTCCCCATATCCGCATTTTTCAATCTTTTTGGATGGAAAAATCATATTAATTCTGATTGTAAGCACAAGCCATACTGCCAGAACCACTACTGCACATACTATCAATGCTATTTTCTGCTTTCTTTGCTTTCCCGATAATCTGTCATTATAAAACATCCATTTTCACGCCCCTTACCATAAAATGCACGTATCCGCATAAAACAAGCACAACAAACAATATGCATAAAGAAACTAATGTTGTTGGCGAACTCTGTGGAACATAAAACACCTTCTGTATTGCAAGCCCCCTTATAACCGGATTACCCGAATATACAACCAGCCTTCCCGATACTATACATATAAGAAAAGGCAGCGATAATACAACAAATCTGTTATTAGCATATAATGACAGTGATAATGCCAGTCCCGCTATAAGTCCTGCAAATACAAATATCAGTGCCATATATACAATGCAATATGCAATCACATTTTTAACAGCAAGATTCATAAACAATGCCTTATAATTCGGCAGCTGGTACCAGTCATAATTAATTACCGGAAACATTGTCATTGTAAGCATAAGATTAAGTAACAACGGAAATACTGCTGAAACCCCGGCAGTCATAAACACCGCTACAGATTTGGCTGCCAGATATTCTCTTTTTTCACCTCTTACGGCTATATTCTTAAGTATTCCGGACTTCCTGTCTGTGTAAAATGATGCTGCATACGGAATAGTTATTAATAAAAATACCACCATCTGGTATATATTAATCTCTGGATTAATCATTCCACCCATCCAGCTTTCCGTAACATTTCCAACAACAGAAGACGCAATATCCGGATGATATCCGTCAAATATATGACTGACTGATGGTACAACTTCTAATACAAAATGTGCCAGTCCCAGCATCCCTCCTAATAACATTGCAGCTTTAAGTTCTTTCCCATGAAAAGCTCTGTAAAGTTCTATTCTTATCATTCGCCCCATATACATCACCTTCTTACTCAATATTAAACTTTATAAAGTTTTCCCCGTTAGCGACCTGCTGAACCCCTAAAAGGCTTAATCTCAGATAAATATTGTCATAATTAATATCCTCAGTGTCTGTCGCAACATTTCTGCCATTCTCATTTCTGTAATATTTTTTTACTATCTTGTCCGGCTCAACCATACATAAAACTATATTGCGGTGTTCCCCAGCCTTAAGTGTCATATTTCCATAATCTGCGCCTGTTGATTCTGCATAATCGTAAAATATTGATTCACATATACTCAATCTGGTAATCTCCCCATTCTCCCTGTCCAGACTATATGGCTTTATTCCAGCAATATTAATTGCAGCTTCTGAATCTGAGTTATTAACAAGTTCTGCCGATATCATAAAAATCTTAGTACCAACTCCATCATATCTGCTGTCAAATGTCCCGTCTGCTTCATTGTATGTGTTAGTAAATCCTGCTTCTCTTGAATTAACCTTTTTTATCCATTCTATAAAATCACTGTCTGTACCACCAATTTCTTTATACGCATCCATATTATCAGCCAGTATAGCCTTATTAACCTTTATACTAATATTATAGTTTAAGTGTGGACTTGTAAGAATTGTTCCCTCTTTAGAATAATCATCTATAATTACTGCATCTGATGGCAACTTCATAACATCCTCTTCCATAATATATTCACGATTCGTCTCAATTCCACCAGTCTGCTCAGTTTCAGTCTCCGTCTGCTGTATATCCGTATAATCTTTATAAGAAACTCCACAACCTGATATACATGTCATACTTATCAATGCTACAAATATGCCAACAAACCATTTCTTTCTCATAAAACCCCTCCCTTTTTTTAATCGCACTTGCTTTTCTATATTTATATACGAAATCATGCGGAAAAAAGTTTGACAGTTTTATCAGTTATAACTGATAAAATATTTTTAATTTTGCATTCTATAAGTTATAACTGATAAAAATCAAAAAAGGATTGGAGACTTCTCACAATCTCCAATCCTTCTAAATAATCATATATTCATTTTCTAAGACTTATCCCCATACTTCTTCAGCAATTTCCTTGACAAGCTTTAACTTAGCCCACTGCTCTTCCTCAGTAAGCTTATTTCCTATCTCGCATGAAGCAAATCCACACTGTGGGCTCAGATACAGCCTGTCAAGAGAAACATATTTTGCTGCCTCATGAATTCTGTTTATAACAAGTTCCTTATTCTCAAGTGCTGGTGTCTTGGTTGTAACAAGTCCAAGAACAACCTTCTTATCCTCAGATACCTTTGCTAACGGTGCAAATCCGCCTGAACGCTCATCATCATATTCCAGATAATATGCATTAACATTTTCTTCACCGAAAAGCAGGTCTGCAACACTGTCATATGCACCAGAACTGAAGAATGTTGAATGATAATTGCCTCTGCACACATGTGTATTGATAAGCAGGTCTTCTGGTGCAGCCGCAACAACCTCATTGTTTAACTTAAGCATAAGCTTCTTGTACTCTTCAAGAGCCTCACCACTTCTGCCTGTAAGCGCAACAGCAAGCTTTGGATTAACCATTCCGCCCCATACGCAGTCATCAAACTGGAGATTTCTACAGCCTGCTGCATATATTTCAGCAACAAATTCATTGTAAGCCTTGATTACATCTTCTGCAAATGCTTCCTCTGTTCCGTAGATTGCAAGTGTATCTGCTAAAAGCTCTGCGCCTGTAAAATACGCATAGAACTGTCCCGGTGAAGGAATTGTCTGCTTCGCAACAGTGTTCTCGTCCTCTAATGCCTTAACGAACTTAAAATGTTCAACAAACGGATGGTTCTTTACTGATATTTTACCAACCATATATGTATCATCAATCATTGCTGCTTCTTCGTCAAATGTTGTATTACCATCAACTGTCTTTCTATGCTCAACGCCATTGAAACCCCACATGAAATCAAGATGCCATGTAGACCTTCTGAATTCTCCATCAGTTATAACATGATATCCAAGTTCCTTAACCTTTGCTACAAGCTCTCTTATGCAGTCGTCTTCAACTGCTGTAAGCTCTGCCTTGTTAATCTTTCCGCTCTCATAATCAGCTCTTGCCTTCTTTAATCTTTCTGGTCTTAAAAAGCTTCCCACATAATCATATCTGAAAGGTGTATGTAATTTACTCATATGTATCCTCCTGTTATAAATCAATTGTGAGGATAATTGTATCAGATGTGATTTGATATTTATAATACATTTTAATTGTGGTTAGCCATAGCTTTAAACTATTGCTAGTTTTGCTTTATGACCCTATTTACAGGTGTGTTCACATACTGAAATGTGGTTTTCTGTGTGTTGTCAGTCAGTTAAACTTGAATTTAAATTATAACGGTCTTTGCAAATACACCATATCTACCAACTGTATTCCACTCTCATAGATTGGGGGGTCATAATTATCTATAAAGAAATTTGATATGATATGCGAACGGACAAAACCACACTTTTCATAAAATGGTATTGTCAGTGGGCTATCGCCTGTTCCCACTTGCAGAATGGCATATTGCTCTCTGTAATTATTAACAATAAACTCAATTAAGGCTCTTGCATAACCTTTCCCTTGATATTCTGGAACTGTCGCAATGTTCTTGATTTCAAGTATGTCATTTTCTTTATCGGTTATGACACACTCACACTTGACCCCATTATCATCAAGTACATACATCTTGCCGTTATCAAGATACCGGTCAACCATATCTTCCTGCTCATCTGCTAATAGGAGCAAATCAAGATATTGTTTTTTATTTTCTTTAACTTCAATAATTTTCATCAATCGCACCTACAAATTCTGATTTATCAATCTTTAATATCACATATTATACATCATAAATATGAAATTTCTACCCGCCATCTGTTGACCTCAAATTTAAAACAGGCGGCTTTTTTTATTTTCAAAAAGTTGAAAAATTTTTGCTCAGAGGGGGCGCAAAATGCCTCTCCCAGTTCAAACAAGTGAGTGGGAGTGATTCCAAGCTGATTCGTTACTGAACGCAAAATCGCAATCAATATGATGAAGCCCCCGAAAGTGCGAAACTTCCGGGGGCTTCATCATGCTTTCCGCCTTCTAGGCTCGAGCCAGATAACACCCCTCAAGGTGTCGGACGCCTCGTCGCTGCTTACCTCTTTACGTACGGTGTCAGGTTTCCATTGGTTCCGTGTTTTTCGTAGGCATTATGACGTTTTCGAGCGCCACTACCTTTGCCATGTTGGGGCCGGACAAGGCCAAGCCGTGTCAGGAAAGCTAAGAACCATCGTGGCTTGACATAGCGGCATCCGCAGAATGATTACGATCCTGTGCAAACGTAGAATGTCCTTCCTCCGTTTTTGCGGAGGAAGGACATTTTCATACCGTTTTCAATATTATTTGCGGATTATCCTGGACAATCATTGCTAGGCCAGCATGCTGGTCCACATGTTTGCGAAATCAGGAAGCGTTTTCGCAGTGGTGGCGATGTTCTTGATTAGAATGCCGTTGATTTTCAGCCCCAGCATCGCGGCGAACGTCGCCATGCGATGGTCCGCATAGGTTTCCATTTCAGCCGGCCTGAGATTCGCTGCCGGCACCGGCGCGATCTCCAGCCCGTCGGGAAGCTCTCGGGCCTCTCCCCCGACTCTGGTGATCTCGTTGACCAATGCTTCCAAGCGGTTCGTCTCATGGCCACGCAGATGACCGATGCCCAGCATGCGCGTCGGAGTATCGGCGAAGACCAGGATCGCGGCCAATGATGGCGCGATCTCACCTGCCGCCGTCAGGTCGAAATCACTTAGGCCGCTGACATGGCCGTCGCCGGTCACTTCGCAGTACCGGACGCCGTCAATCACCGGAAAGCTGATTTCGGCTCCCATACGTTCCAAATATCCCGGAAGCAGGCCTCCGGGTTGCGTGGTGGATTCCGGCCAATGGGGCACGCGCACGGCTCCTCCGGCGATGAGCGCTGCGCCAAGGAACGGGGCGGCATTCGACAGGTCAGGTTCTACCGTCACGGTTTCGGGCAACTGCACGGCTCCCGGCTGCACGGTCCATACGCGGGCGTGTTCGTCTGCGTTGGCGCGCACGCCGGAACCTTGCAGATCGGCCACAGTCATGCGAATATGCGGTAAACTCGGTGTCTTCTCCCCCGTGTGATGCAGTTCCAAACCGCCTGGCACTCGAGAGCCGACGAGCAATAGTCCCGAAATAAACTGCGAGGATCCCGAAGAATCAATGCTGACTACGCTCGGCTCGGCGCACTGGCTCACCGTTTGAGGTGGAGTGATTGTAAATGGCAGGCGACCTTCCTCGCCGTGGTATTCGATACATGCCCCCAACTGTTCAAGACCGTCCAACACGGGCTTCATCGGACGTGCGTACGCCTGCTCGTCACCGTCGAAATCCACAGGACCGTCTGCGAACATGGCAAGACCGGGCACAAAGCGCATCACCGTTCCTGCAAGACCGCAGAACACCTTCGTACCACCGTGGAACCGGCCGTCGGACGGCGGCACCACTGTAACCGTGGTGTCAACCTGCTCGTCGATTTCGCAGCGCACTCCCAACGCGCGCAATGCGTCCATCATCAGCTCGGTGTCGCGCGAACGCAACAGGCCGACCAGTCGCACGGGACGATGCCCGAGAGCCGCAAGAATGAGATAGCGGTTCGACAGGGATTTGCTGCCCGGCACCACAACGGTGGCGTCGAGCGTCTTGCCGGCAAACGGCGCCGGCCAAAGATTCTCTTGAGATGCGTTCATAGGGCTTATCGTATCCAAAACCCGTGGAAAACAACGTTTCAATCTCGCCATACAGCACCCGTATCTTGCTCGAACTCGACAATCAAATGCCATCCATACCATTTCCGTTTGAAAACCCAGGCAGACAGAACTATGCGAATATCACAAAATGCCACGAGGAATTCCCACGATCGTCGTGTTTGTACCGGAAACCGGGGAAAGGATTTTTCAAACCGTCTGAAACACCTTTGTTTCCAACGGTTTTGGTCGGGCTGACAGGATTTGAACCTGCGACATTCTGCTCCCAAAGCAGACGCGCTACCAAACTGCGCTACAGCCCGTTCCTGCTCGCTTTCAGCGAACCCGCATCGCGGAATCGCATCATGTGAACACGAGTTTCTATTATAGCGTATGGTTGGACAACGACAGGCTTACAATAGCATTTCGGAAGGGAGAGTGGCATGGGACGTCACCAGCAGGCCGAATCGTCAGGCATCATCTCCTTTGTGACATGCGCCGTTATCGCCTGGTTCGTCATGAACGCATACATGCAGTTCGCCCCGGCCATCTGGCGTGTCACGCAGCGTCTGTTCACCGTCTGCGCGGGAATCGTGGCAGGATGCGGAGTCGTTTCATTCAGTTTGGGTTACGCACGAAAATCACGTTCGCTGACACTCAAACATGGTTGGGCTATTCCGGTTCGCCGTATTTTCGAGATCCTCGCGCTTTCCATGGTGTATGCTTCGACCATTTTCGTCACATCGTTCATGATGTTGTCCATCGTCAACAACATGATGGGCATCCGCACGCTGAAAGGCTATCTGCCGATCCTATGCGCGGCCATCGCAGGCGTTGTAGGCTATATCACTTTCGTACAGGCGGAACTTATGAACGCCAAAACGATCGCTTCCCTACTGCCGTTTTTCGTGGTGTCTGGCGTGAGCATCGCAGGATTGACGTCCGACGATCCATATTGGTACAACAATAATTTCTCCCAACTGGGCGACCGTACGACGTTCGCCGCACGTATGTTCAATTCGACGCTGATGCTCGCGGGCATCTGCATTGTAATCATCAGCTATTTCGCCGTTTCCGAGCTCATCACCACGTATCGTCTGCAATTGCAGTATCTGGATTCCAATGCCATCAATGAGACGCCGAAGCATTTTCGTACGAGGATTCTGCTGCTGTCAATCATGTTGACGTTGGCCGGCATCGCTTTCGTAGGTATCGGCATGTTCCGTTACACACCGCATCCGATTTTGCACAACGTGTTCGCCCGCGGCCTACCATGTTTGATGAGCGTGCTGATGATTGCCCTGCCTTGGCTTGCCCCGCAACTCTCAAAGGTCGTATACGTGGTTTCCGATCTTGCGATTGCGATTGGGGCTTATGCCGGATTCCAATGGCTGAGCGGGCATAACACGCTGACGAATGTGGAGGCGTTGGCCGGCATGATGTTCCTTGGCTGGTTCATCATTTTCTCGCGTCAAATCGCCGCCATCGAAGCGGATCGCGTGCAGACGCAGCTGATACTGGCGCAATCTGAGAGACCACGCTCCGTCGAGGATCTTGCGGAAGTCAGCGAAACTGTTCCCGACACAGTTTCGAGGCTCGCCGCACAAGTCTGATGCAAGGCTGACCGGCAACCGCCGGATTTCAACATATACATACCAGTGGGGTGGAGCCATCGCATTGGCGACGACTCCACCCCACTGGATTCTGACGGCATAACGCGAGTGCGCCGTCAGAAGTTGTAGTGCTTGTTGGACGGCTTCTTGTCGCTCATCAACAGCAGGAAGCTTCTTGATTGCGCAGTAATCGCAAAACCAGCCTCATAATTGAGTTCTGGCCCCTTTGGATTATGCGTGTCAACAATTAGACGCCATTTCTTGCCATATTGCTCATCGGGCAGGGTGAACATGATCGGCTCGTAATGCGCGTTGAAAATCAGAATGAAATCATTGTCGACCATCTGATTGCCGTACCAGTCGGTTTCCGGAATATCGGAACCGTTCAGATAGATCATCACAGTGAAGGCGTGTGTGTTTGACCAGTCGTCCATATCCATAATGGAGCCGGTATGATCCATCCATTCGACCTGTGGAATCGCAGTGCTGTCGTCTCCCTGCTCGCGACCGGAGAAGAAGCGGCGGCGATGCAGCACAGGATGCTCAAGCCTCAAATGGATCAGCTTCGATACGAATTCGAGCAGGTCCTTTTGATCCTCGTCCAGATCCCAGTTCGTCCAGGAGATCGCATTGTCCTGGCAGTAGGCGTTGTTGTTGCCCTGCTGGGTGCGCGCCACTTCGTCGCCGCCGCAGATCATCGGAATGCCTTGACTGAGCAGCAGTGTGGCAAACATGTTGCGCATCTGCTGCTGTCGCAGCTCGTTAACATCCTTGATGGTCGTAGGACCTTCGACACCGCAGTTCCAAGAACGGTTGTTGCTTTCGCCATCGCGATTGCCTTCGCCGTTGGCCTCATTATGCTTCTCGTTGTAGCTCACCAGATCGTTCATGGTGAAGCCGTCGTGCGCGGTGATGAAGTTCACGGATGCGACCGGTCGGCGGCCATTGACCTGATACAGGTCGGAACTGCCCATGAATCGGCTGGCGAATTCCGGCAACGTGGACGGCTGCGAGCGCCAGAAGTCGCGCACGCAATCGCGGTAGCGGCCGTTCCATTCGGACCAGCTGGACGGGAAGCCGCCCACCTGATAGCCGCCAGAGCCGAGATCCCACGGTTCCGCGATCAGCTTGACGCGGGAGATCACCGGATCCTGTTCGACGATGTCGAAGAAGGCCGACAGTTTGTCGACTTCCTGGAACTGACGGGCCAATGTGGCGGCAAGATCGAATCGGAATCCGTCGACGTGCATTTCGGTGACCCAGTAGCGCAGGCTGTCGGTGATGAGCTGCAGGGCGTGCGGCGAGCGCATCAGCAGCGAGTTGCCGGTGCCTGTGGTGTCGAAGTAGTGTCTGCGGTCGTTGTCGACCAGACGGTAGTAGGCGCCGTTGTCGATGCCCTTGAAGCTGAGGGTCGGTCCACGGTTGTTGCCTTCGGCGGTGTGGTTGTACACCACGTCGAGGATGACTTCCATGCCGGCATGATGGTATGCCTTGACCATGGATTTGAATTCGTTGACCTGTTCGCCGCGCTGTCCGGAGCTGGAATACGCGTTGTGCGGGGCGAAGAAGCCGATGGTGTTGTATCCCCAGTAGTTGCTCAGGCCTTTTTCCTGAAGGAAGCTGTCATTGACGAACTGGTGGATGGGCATGAGCTCGATGGCCGTGACGCCCAGCTTCTTCAGGTATTCGATTACCGAGGGGTACGCCAGACCCGCATAGGTTCCGCGAATGTCCGGCGGCACGTCCATGTTGAGGTTGGTCATGCCGCGTACGTGGGCTTCGTAAATCACGGAATCGTGATATGAGATGTTCGGATGCTGGTCGTTGCCCCAGTCGAAATAGGGGTTCACCACGGCCGCTTTCATGGTGTGTGGGGCCGAGTCGAGCGTGTTCATGCTGGCAACGTCGTCAGGGCTCTTGAACCAATACGAGTAGAGGCTTTCATCGCCGTCGATGTTGCCTTCGATAGCTTTCGCGTAGGGGTCGAGCAGCAACTTGTTCGGGTTGCAGCGCAAACCCTGCATCGGGTCGTACGGGCCGTACACACGGTAGCCGTAACGCTGCCCCGGTTGGATTCCGGGCAGATAGTTGTGCCAGACGTACGAGTTCTGCTCGGTCATTTCGATTCGAGTTTCGTTGTCTTCCTCATCGAAAAGACAAAGCTCGACCTTTTGTGCCACTTGGGAAAAGAGGGCAAAATTCACGCCGGCGCCGTCATAGCTTGCGCCGAGTGGATACATCGATCCGGGTCTGATTTGCATGATTCAAGTATCTCACGTTTCAGCCCCCAAATCGCAATTTCGTGTTGTTCGGCGATTATTTTTACGATTCGAAAGAACTCTTGCCTGTATTTTGCCGGTTTCGTCGAATTTGCTCGTGAAGAATAGCGATCATGGAATTGGAGGCCGTAATACGGGTGCCGCGCAGCCGCTGCCAGGAGACCCACGCCGATTCGACGTGCTCATCGCCGTCGAAATGACGTTCGACGGGATGCCATGCATGCAGGTGAAGCACCATGATGTTGGCAAGCTCGTCGGTCATGCCTTCGGACGAGTAAAACTGCCCCACATGGTCGAATTCGACACCGTCACGCCCGGCGGGCTCCACACCGGTTTCCTCACGAAGCTCCCGCAGCGCGGCCTCCTCCACGTCCTCTCCCCCGTCGATGAGTCCAGCCGGCAGACCGTAGGCGAAGGCGTCGCAGCCGATACGGTATTCCCGTTCGATCAGATACAGGTCATTCGCGCAATCATGCACCAGCATGACCACGCAAGGCGCGTGACGCATCACCTGACGGCGAATCACCGTTTGCCCTCCGTCACGCATCGGCAATGCGATCCGCAGGTCGTCGACGCCGAAAATCGCACCCTGATACACATGCCTGCTGTCAAGCACCGTGACCATACCGGACATGTCCACGCCATCGCTGGATTCATCCAGCAATACGTCCACCTGGGTTCCGTCTACCGCCTCGTCACACATGACGCGTCACCGTTCCTGCCCGCTCGAAGGAAATACCATATTCCATGGATCGGTATTCATGGAAATCCAACGCACGGCAGGAATGTCGCCGGTCGCTTCCGCAACCGCATGGGGAACGTCTTCCATCGCATACTGGAACCACATGGATTCGATGGCGCTGTGCGGAGTGTTGACGAACGCCGGACGCACACGCCCGTCACCATGGCCCATGGCAACGCCGGAAGCACGCATGGAAGCCTCATAGCGGGCCTGCTCTATGGCGTCCGTCACCGGATGATGCCGCAGATCACTGGTCACATACACGTCGGCACCAGCCGCACGCACCTCATCGAACAAGGAATCACCGGAACCCGGAAGCACCGCCACCGTGCTGACCGGAACGTCCAGATCGCCGCAAACCTGCACGCCAAGCTCGGTGTACGGCAGCGCGCCAGCTACTCGACTGGCGAAATCACGCAACGCCACAGGTTCGGCAAGACGCCCCACACGCCCCAAACCGACCGGATGCTCGGCATCCGGATCATCGATGGGCACCAGCGGACGCTGATCCACCAAACCAAACATGTCAGCCGCAGCCATGCCGACGCCACGATACGCCGCATCGGCATTCGTATGCCCCACCCACAACGCACATCCGGCAAGATTGAGCTTACGCACAATCTCACCACGGAAACCCAATCCCGACACCGCATGAACGGAACGGAAGAACAACGGATGATGGCAAACCAGCAAATCAACACCACCGGCAATCGCCTGATCAACCACCGCCATAGAGGGATCAGCCGCAAAAGCGATACCGCGCACAGGCCGACGCAAATCACCCACGATAAGACCAGGCTCATCCCACTGCTCCGCATAGCGAAGCGGATACAACGTTTCCAGCACATCCACAACCTGCTTCAGCGTTGCCATCATTCCTCCTTATGCCATTGCTCGACCACGCACATCCGCAACACACACGAAACCCAGTACCGTATCAGTGCGCGGCAAGCTGCCAATCCGAACCAATACCCGTGGAAACATCCAACGGAACCGCCATATCGACCGCATGCTCCATGGCATCCTTCACCAACGCAGTGACACGCTCCGCCTCGCCCGGCGCAACCTCCACCACAAGTTCATCATGAATCTGCAAAATAATCCGACTGGCAAGACCAGCCTCACGCAACGCATCATCAGCCCGAATCATGGCAATCTTCATAATGTCCGCAGCAGAACCCTGAATAGGCGCATTCAACGCGGCACGCTCCGCAGCATCACGCACCGCACGATTCGGCGACTTCAAGCCCGGAAAATACCTACGACGACCATAAATCGTCTCCGTATATCCCTTTTCACGAGCCGAAGAAACCAACGACTCCAAATACTCATGGACCTTGCCGAACGTCGCAAAATACTGCCGCTTCAATGACTCGGCCTCACCCGGCTTAATGCCAAGCTGCTGCGAAAGCCCATACGTGCTCAATCCATAAGCCAAGCCATAGCTCATCGCCTTAACATGACTGCGCTGATCAGGCGTAATCTCATCCACAGGAACGCCATACACCAAACTCGCCACATACTTATGGAAGTCCCTACCGGAACGGAACGCCTCAATCAACGCCTCATCGCCGGAAAGGTCGGCCATGATACGTAACTCGACCTGAGAATAATCCGAACTCAACAACGACTCAAAACCCTCACCGGGCACAAAAGCCGAACGAATCTCACGACCAGCAGGATCACGATTCGGAATATTCTGCAAATTCGGATCAACCGAACTCAACCGACCAGTCGCAGCCACAGTCTGCTCAAACGTCGTATGAATACGACCATCAGACCTGTTCGTCGCATCAATCAACGTCTGCACAATCTGCTTAAGCTTATTCTTCTCACGATGCAACAACAACGCATCAAGAAACTGACAAGCCCTATCATTACCACACGAACGATCACGCAACACCTGCAAAGCAGCCGCATTCGTAGTATACGAACCAGTCTTAGTCTTCTTCGTAGGCTTCAAACCCATATCCTCAAACAGAATCTTCTGCAACTGCTTAGGACTTTGCAGATTCACGCGCTCGCCCGCATACTGCCACGCCGTTTCCTGCGCGTAATTCGCGTCGGCGGCAAGCTGTTCGCGCATGCTCATCAGCCTGTTCATATCGACTTGCGCACCGGCATGCTCCATGCCGTACAGCACGCGGGATACTGGAATCTCCACAGATTCAAGCAATGAGAACTGCTCACGCTGATCCAATGAATCCGCCAGTTTACGCGCTAACAAACCAACAATCGCAGTATGACGCGGAAGCTGGTTGTCGTTCCGCTGCGCACTATCGTCCGGCTCGTCGAAATCAAGCGTGCCTTGCGTCGCACCCTCGGACTGTTCCTCGATATGCAGGTCAAGGAAATGCGCCGCCGCCTGTTCCAGCGTGTCGGCATGGAAATCGGGATGGACCAGATACCCGGCAAGCTTGGTGTCGAACAGCGGCTTCGGCAACGCCACACCGACGCTTTCCAGCAGGTGGGACTGTTCCTTATACCCATGCACCACCATGGATTGGTGGTGTTCGTCAAGTACCGTTTGCAGCTGGGACGCCATGTCACGGTCAACACGATTGGTACGAATCGCTTTATCATGTGCAGCGATCATCAGCGACGCATAGGCCGCGTTCCCCGGCTTGCTTTCGCCTTCCACCTGCAACACCCACGAATGCGCCACGGACTGCGCACACTGCTTCGTATGATCAATGGCGAAGCCGGAGGGAGTCGTCTTCGGCGCGATTTCACGTTCGTCATGCAGATGCCCGTTCGGCATCGGCAGATTGTCTCGTACCCATGCTTCCAATGCTTCCGGCGAGTCAACCGTTTCATACTGAGGTATTTCGAGCTTGCCGGACTCGTCTTGCTGCACGGGATCGTTGGTGGGCTTCCCCGCATTGAATGTTCTCAGCACACGGTTTTTGGTGCGTATGCCGAATTCAAGTCTGGTGAACAGTTGGTTGAGCTGGTTGGCGTCCACCTGACCGAAAGTCAAATCCTCGATGGACACGCCAAGGTCAAGGTCACGCACCAAGGCATTCACGGAACGATTCAGTTTGACCTGATCGATATTGGCCCGCAACGCCTCGCCTTTTTTGCCGCCGATTTCGTCGGCATGCTCGATAATCTGGTCAAGTCCGCCATACAGGTTGATCCATTTGGCCGCGAATCCATCGCCCACGCCGGGAACGCCGGGGATGTTGTCGGCGGTTTCGCCACGAAGCGCGGCAAGATCCGGATATTGCTCCGGCGTGACGTGGTATTTCTCCACCACCGCGTCGGGAGTCATATGCTTCAAATCTTTGAAATGATGCCCCGGATACAACACGGTGATGTTGTCGTTGATGAGCTGGAACGCGTCACGATCGCCGGATAGCACCAGCGTGCGATAGCCTGCTTTGTCTCCCATGCTCGCCAACGTGCCAATCACATCATCGCCCTCGTATCCAGGTTTTTCGATGAACGTGACGCCAAGGGCCGTCAGCATCCGTTGAATCAACGGCAGCTGGGTCAATAGATCTTCCGGAGCCGCATCTCGCGTGCCTTTGTACTGCGGCAGCATCGTATTGCGGAAGGTACCGCCTTTGACATCGAAAGCGACGGCAAGATGATCCGGATGTTCCGCGTCGATCACCTGCGAAAGCATGGTGGCGAAGCCCCAGACGGCGTTGGTCGCCTGACCTGCGGATGTACTGAAATTCTCTACGGGCAAGGCAAAAAAAGCGCGGAACGCCAAGGAATGGCCGTCAACGACCAATAGCGTCCCGCGTGAAGTGCCTTCCACAGTTGCTGTGTTAGCGCTCATCCTCTGCTTCCGACTTCTGATCACCGTACTTGGCGATGATGGCCATAGCCAGACGCTTCTTCGGGATGCGCTGGTCCATGGAGGTCTTCTGAATCCAACGGAACGCGCCCTGCTCGGAGAAGTCAGCCTTATCCATCAGCAAGCCCTTGGCACGGTCGACAAGCTTACGTTCCTCGAGGGTTTCCTCAGCCTTCTTCAGCTGCTCTTCCGCCTTCTTCAGCTGCTCTTCGGTTTCGTGCAGCTTGGATTCGCTGCGCTCCACATTGTCGAGCAGATCGTTGATTTCGGCGAAACGGCCCATGGCCACTTCCAGAGCCGGAAGCAGCTTGGATTCCTCATACGGCTTGGTGACGTATGCCATGGCACCTGCACCCGTGGCCTTCTTGACCAGATCGGACTGGGAGAATGCCGTAAGCATAACGACCGGAGCGATATTCTCATCACAGATGATGCCCGCCGCTTCGATGCCATCCATACGAGGCATCTTGACGTCCATGCATACCACGCTTGGACGGAACTTGCGGGTCAATTCGACTGCTTCCTCACCGTTAGCGGCTTCGCCCACAACCTCGTAGCCACTATCTTCCAGCATGGCAACCAAATCCATACGGTTCACGGATTCGTCTTCGGCCACGACGACGGTACGCTTGCGAGGTTTGTCATCTTCCTCGATGGACTGCTCAGGCGCTGCGGCAGCCTGAAGTTCATCGTCGGTGAGCACTTCGTCCGGTTCCGTGGTCTCTTCTGCAGACATGTCGGTCTCTTTCCACTGTCACACCCAAAGCCGGCCTTATACGTCCCAACTCGCTTCCGGAATGATTCGATGCAGTTACTTGCAATCGTTCGGATTCTGGGAATTCTCAGCTTTTCACAGCCTTGATTCACCTTTCCTAACGCAAGTTGAAACGAACCGGCTATCTTCCTTGTACTTTCATGGATGATACTAGCAGAAGCCTACAAGCGCGTGTTGCAGCAATCCTCATTCCTGCCTTGCATATCAAGCTGGAAAATTCAGGAAATATCGCAATCTTGCAAAGTATCTTTCCGGGAATCATGTTTCAACGTCACCTTGCTTATACTGGGCGTATGAATAACACTTTCACTATCAGAGATATTGTCAACGAAGACGCAACGGCATCAGTCAGCGATTACGGTGCGCATGTGCTTTCCTGGGCACCTGCCGGCGAACAG
>OAWX01000527.1_pt1 | contig 22215 bp, 20 predicted proteins | sample 1495571 | NCBI WGS metagenome assembly OAWX01 (sample SAMEA2580265, study PRJEB22360) | human gut metagenome | biome: human gut; feature: human-associated habitat; material: faeces | place: Denmark | collected 2008/2010 | reverse complement strand
GTAATCCACAGGGGAGAGTGGGGGGGGCCAGCCTGCGGAGCCGGTATCGGACTGGTGTTAAAATCCGGATTTACAACCGGCGGAACGGATATGCTGGGGGTATTGCTGCACCGGTTTTTCCGCCAGTATGCACTGGCAAGTATTATTCAGGTGCTGGACATGGCGGTTATTATTGCAGGTGTGCTGGTATTCGGAATGAGTGTCAGTCTGTATGCCATTATTGCCGTTTATGTCACGGCGCTGGTGACAGATACGGTGCTGGAAGGCACGAAGCAGGCAAGGGCAGTGTGGATTATTTCCGATAAAAATGAGCAGATTGCACCGGTGGTTATGGAAAAAATGCACCGTGGCATTACACGGTTTCCTGCAAGCGGGGTCTATACGCAGCAGGAAAAAAGTGTGCTGCTGTGCGTGGTTTCAATCAAACAGATACCGTATCTGAAAGAAATCGTAATGGAAATAGACGAAAACAGCTTTTTAATCGTTGGTGATGTTCGTGAAGTAATGGGGAATGGTTTTGTACAAAAGTTACAGTAAATCAGTGTCTATAGTAAATTTGACGAAAATATCCGCAGATATTTGTTGAAATACAATATGGTAATTATCGGCTGATTATTGTATTATTTATAACAACAACAGACGCGGGCAAGATGCGAAAGCGAAAGGCGTCATTTATTTAGGAGGATATTTTAAAATGGCAAGTTTATCACTTAAAAATGTTTGTAAAGTATATCCGAACGGTTTTGTTGCCGTAAAGGATTTTAATCTTGAAATCGCTGATAAGGAATTCATCATCTTCGTAGGACCTTCAGGTTGTGGTAAGTCTACAACTCTTCGTATGATCGCTGGTCTTGAAGAAATCAGTTCAGGTGAATTATGGATTGGTGATAAGTTAGTAAATGATGTAGAACCTAAGGATAGAGATATCGCGATGGTATTCCAGAACTATGCTCTTTATCCACATATGACAGTATATGATAACATGGCATTCGGTCTGAAGTTAAGAAAAGTACCAAAGGCTGATATCGATAAGGCTGTTCATGAAGCTGCTAAGATTCTTGATATTGAACATTTACTTGATCGTAAGCCAAAGGCTCTTTCAGGTGGTCAGAGACAGCGTGTTGCCATGGGTCGTGCAATCGTTCGTAGCCCTAAGGTATTCCTTATGGATGAACCTCTTTCAAACCTTGATGCAAAGTTAAGAGTTCAGATGCGTGTCGAAATCTCTAAGCTTCATCAGAGACTTGAAACAACAATCATCTATGTAACACATGACCAGACAGAAGCTATGACACTTGGTACAAGAATCGTTGTATTAAAGGATGGTATCATCCAGCAGGTAGATACACCAAGCAACCTTTACAACACACCAAACAACCTTTTCGTTGCTGGTTTCATCGGATCACCTCAGATGAACTTAATTGATGCTGAAGTTGTTCAGAGCGGTTCACAGGTAACATTAAAGATGAGCGATACAGTATCTATTACACTTCCGGCTGAAAAGAGTGAAAAGCTTAAGAGCTATGTTGGTAAGACTGTAGTAGTTGGTATCCGTCCAGAAGATATCAAGGATGATGAAGAGTTTGTTGCAGCTCATGCTGATCATACATTTGAAGCTCAGGTTAAGGTATATGAACTTCTCGGTGCAGAAGTTAACCTTCACTATGATATTGCACAGACAACATGTACAGCAAAGGTTAATCCTCGTACAACAGCTCGTCCTGGTGATACAGTTAAGTTTGCGATGGATATTGCAAGACTTCACGTATTCGATAAGGAAACAGAACAGGTTATCACTCACTAATTTGAATAAGTTACGTGATATGAAATCTGTAGAAATGGTTCCAAGAATCGTAATGTAAATCTAAAATTCATGAAATTTTTGAGGAAATGTATAGAAATTGTGCATTTCCTCTTTTTTTTTTTGGCAAATTGCATTACAATAGTAAAAGAACTAGCTAAAATCAAAGGAAAGGAAGTTTGGGATGATATCGAATCAGATTTTACAAACGACAGTTGATGGATTGAAGGCTATATCAAGAGTTGATTTCTGTGTAATAGATGCTGATGGTAAAGTGGCAGCGAAAACATTTGAGGATGCGCAAAACTGCATTGCAGATGCGATTGCATTTATGGACTCTCCGGCAGAAAGCCAGGTAGTGAATGGATATCAGTTTTTCAAGGTATTAGATGACCAGAATTTAGAATATATTCTTTTAGCAAAAGGAACAAGCGACGATGTGTATATGCTCGGAAAGCTTGCAGCATTTCAGATTCAGAATCTGTTTGTGGCATATAAGGAGCGGTTTGACAAAGATAATTTCATTAAGAATTTATTGCTGGATAACCTGCTGAGGGTAGATATGTATACAAGAGCTGAAAAGCTTCATATTGAAACAGATGTGAAACGTGTCGTATATATTATTGAAACAAAACATGAAAAGGATACGAGTGCGCTGGAAACAGTGCGTACATTGTTTGCGGGAAAAGTGCGTGACTTTATCACGGCGGTCGATGAGAAAAATATCATTCTCGTAAAGGAAGTCAAAGGTACGGAAACTTACGATGAGCTGGATAAGACCGCAGAGGTTATTATTGATATGCTTAATACGGAAGCGATGAGTGCTGCACATATTGCATACGGTACGATTGTCAATGATATCCGTGAAGTTTCGCGTTCTTATAAGGAAGCGAAGATGGCACTGGATGTCGGAAAGATTTTCTACAGCGACAAGAATGTGGTGGCATACAACCGCCTTGGAATCGGACGCCTGATTTATCAGCTGCCGATGCCGCTGTGCCAGATGTTTATTAAGGAAATTTTTGATGGCAAATCGCCGGATGAATTTGACGAAGAAACACTGTCAACCATCAATAAGTTTTTTGAAAACAGCCTGAATGTTTCAGAAACGTCCAGACAGCTTTATATCCACCGGAATACACTGGTGTATCGTCTGGATAAGCTGCAAAAGAGTACAGGACTGGATCTGCGTATATTTGATGATGCGATTACATTTAAAATTGCGCTGATGGTTGTAAAATATATGAAGTATATGGAAAGTATTGATACATTTTAATGGAGGAGATTACGGATGATAATCTTAGAGGATGTTACAAAGACGTATTCTTCTGGTGTCCCGGCGTTGAACGGGATTAATCTGCATGTCCAGAAGGGTGAGTTTGTATTTATAGTAGGTAAGAGTGGTTCTGGTAAGTCTACACTCATTAAGCTGTTGTTAAAGGAATTAGACCCGACAACAGGAAAGATTTATGTTAATAAAAAATATCTGAATAAAATTACAAGAAAGAAGCTGCCTTATTTAAGAAGGGATATCGGTGTTGTTTTTCAGGATTTCCGTCTGTTACCGGACAGAAATGTATTTGAAAATATTGCATTTGCACAGCAGGTCATTGAAGCACCGACAAGACAGGTTAAAAGCCGTGTATTGTCCATGCTTTCCATGGTTGGTCTGCTGGACAAGTATAAGGCATATCCGAATGAATTATCCGGTGGTGAACAGCAGAGAGTTGCGATTGCCAGAGCGTTAGTGAATCGTCCGGCAATTTTACTGTGCGATGAACCGACCGGTAATCTGGACCCTGCCAATTCGGCCGAAATCATGAAGATTTTAAATCAGGCAAATAAGCAGGGAACAACGGTGCTTGTGGTAACACACAATATGGAAATTGTACAGCAGATGAAAAAGAGAACAATTACCATGAGTGAAGGTAAAATAATCAGCGATTTGGAAAAAGGTGGATATTTCTATGAAGATTAGGTCAATATTTTATCATTTGAAACAGGGTTTCAAAAATATTTATAGAAACAGGCTGTTTTCCCTGGCTTCAATTGCCACCATTACAGCGTGTGTATTTTTGTTTGGCGTTTTTTATTCTATTATGATGAATTTTGAGTATATGGTAAAGAAGGCTGAAAATGAAGTCTGTGTTACGGTGTTCTTTGATGAAGGACTTTCGGATACAGAGATTAAGAAGCTGGGTGATACAATCAGCAACCGTGTAGAGGTTTCAAGCGTTCATTATACATCGGCTGAAGAAGCATGGAATAACTTTAAGTCAGAATATTTTGCAGCATATCCGGATCTTGCGGAAGGCTTTAAGGATAATCCGCTGATTAATTCGGCATCCTATGAAGTTTATTTAAGTGATGCGGGAATGCAGGGAACGCTGGTTACATATCTTGAAAATCTGGACGGCGTGCGTCAGGTCAACCGTTCCGAAGCAACAGCGAGCGGTCTGTCAAGTGCGGCAAAGCTGGTTGGATATGTGGCAATTGCAGTGATTATAATTCTGCTCGCAGTTTCCATCTTCCTGATTACCAATACGATTGTCATTGGTATTACAGTCCGTAAAGAGGAAATTTCGATTATGAAATTTATCGGAGCAACGGATGCGTTTGTTAATGCACCGTTCTTCGTAGAGGGTATTGCAATTGGTATCATCGGTGCGATTATTCCGATTGTGATTTTCCGTTATATGTATCAGAATGTTATTACATATGTTTTGAATAAATTCTCAATTCTGAATAACATTCTGGCATTTCTCCCGGTATCAGAAGTATTCCGGATTCTTACACCGGTTGCAATCGCGCTGGGTATTGGAATTGGTGCACTGGGCAGTTTCTTTGCTGTACGGAAGCACGCAAACGTTTAATGAACAACAAGGTGCTGTCGCAGGAAAGCCACGAGATGACTCTTGCGTGGCACCTTTCGTTTTTGGGGCGAAACATATACCCGGATGGGCATAGTCGCTTAAGAATGGAGGAAAGTATGGCACATAGGCGAATAAAAAGAGGGATTTCCGTAGTTCTTATTCTGTTTATGCTGGTCATTTATGTCAATGCGCCGTTTGGAAACGGAATCCGCGCATTTGGGGATACAGTAACAGATTTGAATCAGGCAAAAGATAAGCAGGACCAGTTAAGCAGTCAGTATGAAGATACGAAAAAACAGCTGGAACAGCTCCAACAGGAATCTGCGGATACGAAAAGTTATATCGAACAGCTGGACGGAAAAATGTCAACGCTGGATAGCAGTCTGCAGTCACTGAATACGCAGATTGAGGATATGCAGAATCAGATAGAAGAAGCCAGGGTCAATCTGGAACAGGCTGAAATTGATGCAGATGTGCAGTATGATTCGATGAAATTAAGAATCCAGTTTATGTATGAGAGAAATGAAGATACATATCTGGACATTTTGCTGTCTTCATCGAGTCTTGCGGATTTGTTAAATAAAGCGGATTATATTACAAAAATTTCAGAGTATGACAGACAGAAGCTTCAGGAGTATGAAGAAACGATTCAGTATATTGAGCAGACAAAACAGAATTTGGAAAGCGATTATGCGGAATTGGATACGATGAAGATTTCACTTGAAGATCAGAAGTCAGCGCTGGCTCTGGTACAGCAGGCAAAGGAACAGGAACTTGCGGCGCTGTCAACACAGACGACACAGACAGCATCGACAAAGGCGCAGCTTGAAAAAGAGATGCAGGAGCAGGAGAATGAAATCTTAAATCTTGTAGCGAAGAAGCAGCAGGAAGATGCGGCAGCAAAAAAAGCCGAGAAAGAAAAGAAGAATCAAAACAGCAGCTCGGGACAGAATAGCAATAGTAACAGTAATAGCAGCAGTAACGGCGGAAATAGTTCAACACCGTCAAGCAGTGGATTTATCTGGCCAACGGTTTCAAAGCGTATTACATCGCCGTTTGGTGATACGGAGGATCGAAGTTCGCCGCATAAGGGACTGGATATCGGTGCAGTCAGTGTTGGTGTTGCCGGTGATCCGATTTATGCTTCAGCATCAGGAACTGTTATTATTGCAAAATATAGTGCAACTGCGGGCAATTATATTACGATTGACCATGGAAACGGATTCAGTACGGTTTATATGCATTGTTCGGCTTTGAAGGTTTCGGTCGGTGATACCGTAACGCAGGGACAGACCATTGGATTGATGGGAACAACAGGAAATTCAAATGGTGTCCATCTGCATTTTGCAATGATTAAGAATGGAACGTATGTGAATCCACAGTCGTATTTGTAAAGAAAATTACTTATAAAGAACGGCATAGGTGAAGATATATAGCTGCAGAACAGCATATTTATAAGGAAGGAAGCCGTAAAAACAGCAGGAAGGATTTAGACAGCGCATGAATGAGTTAGAAGAAAATCAGCAGACGGTGAAAAAGAGCGGATTTGGCAGAGGTCTGATATTCGGTGCGATAGCCGGTTTGTCAATTGCCATACTGGCAGGTGTTGTTCTTTTAAACGTTTTTTATCACAAAGGATTTGTCCATATAGGCGTAAATGGTGAAATTTATGTGCAGGATACAGCAACGACAGAAGATGAAGGCATTGGCAGCGAGGTAGAAGCAAAGCTGAATGCAATGGATTCTTTAATGGATTTGTTCTACATGGAAGATGTGGATACGGACACGGCAAAAGAGATGATTTACAAGGCGTATCTGGCATCTTACGGTGATAAATATACGGTTTATTATACACCGGATGAATATCAGAGTCTGGTGGAATCCACAACCGGAAAGTTTTATGGTATCGGCGCGGTCTGCCAGAAAAGTGATGACGGTGCAGTGCTGGTGATTGACGCGTATGAAGACGCACCGGCTTATGCGGCGGGACTTCGCAATGGCGATAAAATTACAACGGTGGACGGAACTGATATTACGGACATGGATTTAAGCAGTGCGGTGGCGTTGATAAAAGGTGACAAGGGAACCAGTGTCCATTTGGATGCAATCCGTGATGAAACAGCTTTTTCCGTTGATGTGGTGCGGGATGAAATTCATACCCAGACCGTAAAATATGAAATGCGGGAAAATCAGATTGGATATTTGTCAATTTCGGAATTTGACGATGTTACGACGCAGCAGTACAAGGATGCGTTGCAGGCGTTGGAAGATGCAGGCATGCAGGGACTTGTGATTGATTTGCGGGATAATCCGGGTGGTGTGCTGGATACGGTTGTCAAAATGCTGGATTATACACTTCCGGATGGGCTGATTGTGTATACAGAAAACAAAAGCGGCAAAAGGACAGAGTATAAGGGGACAGACGGTCATGAACTGGATATACCGATAGCAGTTTTAGTCAACGGCAACAGTGCCAGTGCTTCGGAAATTTTTGCAGGTGCCATGCAGGATTACGACAAGGGTGAAATTATCGGAACACAGACCTTTGGAAAAGGAATCGTTCAGACGATTAAGCCGTTGACGGACGGAAGTGCCATAAAACTGACAACGGCAAAATATTACACACCAAACGGTCAGAATATCCATGGACAGGGTGTGACACCGGATATTACGGTAGAACAGGGAACAGATGAAAATGAGGACGCTCAGTGGAATACAGCGGTTGAATATCTGATGGAGGAAATGCAGAAATAGATATGAATTTTCAACCTGTATAAAATAAATAAAATGAATATATAGTAGATAAAGAATAAGCCCCTTTGGCAGACATGGTAAATTGTACCGGTTCCAAAGGTTAGACGTAAAAATCTAATCTTTTGGAAAGCGGTACAAAGAACCCGGACTGCTGCAGGGGCTTTAATTATTACAAAAAATCGTCAATGCACAGCGGGTTGCCGAGCGGTTCACGTAAGACCTGAAGACACATATCGCTGCGCGTGCCCTGTGACCATTTGATAAGTGTCATACAACGGTTTTCGATTTCAATCGCAGTAATGCCGGCGGGGGATACACAGCTTCCGGTGTTGCAGTACGGAGAGGTACGGTTTCCGATAACGGGGCGGTGGGTGTGACCGGCAATCAGAATCAGTTCGTGCTGTTTTGCCCATGCGGACAGCTTCTTTTCCGTAGCATTTTTCTTTGTGTGGTTTTTGGCGGCACTGGTCGGATCAGGGATTCCAAGGGATTCCAAAGGACGCCATACATAGCGGACAAGAAACCGTGAAAGCCGCCAGAGGGTGCTGTTTAACAAATCACTTTGATGTCCGTGCAGTAAAAAGAGGTCTTTTCTTTTGGCGCAGTCTTTTAAAATAATTCCAGGATAAAATGTAATTTCGGGAAACAGCGGGATTTCACACTGCTCCTGCCAGCAGAAGCACGAAGAAAAACAACGTCCGCTAAAGTGGGCACTGCGTTTGGTAATATCGTGGTTACCGTAGACGGCGTAAAACCGGTGTTTCGCATAAAAGCGGGAGAGCAGTTCAAAACTTTGGGCATGCATTTCGCGAATCGGGCACATGGAGCGGTTTTCCCAAAGTTCATCGCCGTCACCCAGTTCAATATAAGTAAAGCCGTGGGAAAAGTAGTATTTTAAGGCAGCAAGATAGAGATATTCATTTTTCAGGAAATTATCATTGCTTCTGCCTGTTCCGCGGTGGCAGTCACTAAACAGTACATATTTTGATGAAGGATTTAAGGGCAGGCAGAAAGCGTTTTCATAGGCATTTGTAATACGTGAATTGGCACTCATAGACAGGTCACCTCCGGCATCGGTGGAATTTCTGCGTTTTGTGGCGTTTCATCCGCAGCAGGCGGCGGAAGGCAAACGGCAGATAAAAGTACAGATATAGAATCTGTTCATAACAGTTGGCAAAAGGTCGTGTGATTTTATTAAAAATACGACAATAAATGCGGTTTACGCGCTGTGCCATGCGCGTAGCAAACGGACGTTTACAGCGCGGCTGGAAGCTGTGCGGTATGCCGAAGGTAAAGGCAACGGAAGCACTGCACAGTTCAATATCGTAAGGGCAGTACCCTTTGGCGATCAGTGCATCGGCGAAGCTGTCCGCCATTTCACGGTCAAAAAAGGTGATGGAAATGCGTAGTGACAAATCCTGCGGATAGGCAAAAAATCCCGGACGGAAGCCCGTCAGCCACCAGTGGGTCTGTCTGATGCAAAACAGTGGTCTGCCTTGATAAAAAAGCTGCATGGACAGCGGCAGCATGAGGGAATTGGAAATGCTTTCAAAGCGGGCACGGGTAAGCCGGTCCGGGGACAGAATTGTATCGGCACGGTAGATGCCGATTTCGGCGCCGCAGCTGATACCGTACTGTCCTTTCCAGAATTCAATCAGCCAGGTGCGGTTATCATAGTCAAAATAAACCGGTTCGCAGTCAAATACCATTTTAAAATGTGGTGCAGAGTAGTCAAAAAGGCGTGTATAACCAAAGGTGCGCTGCCACGAATCAATATCGGATGTGATGACATTCTGCTGTGGGCAGGAGAGAAATCCAAACGGCTGCATCAGTTCGTCAAGAAGCTTTTTCTGTGCACAGGGGCTCATATTGCGGATTTTTTGGATAATCCGTTTTCTGCGCCGGTGAAAAAAGACCGCAAAAAAAATGCAAATCAGGATGAAAATGCCGAAGAAGATATACATGGGAAAATCCTTGAGCTTGTTTTTATTATGATATGCGGGCGGAGATGAAATGTGTGCCGAAAGAAACAGGGATAAAATGAAGATGAAGCGGATTCGTATAAAGTGTGGTCTATGTTGAAATAATTAAATGAAGTACATTTATAATAGAAAGAAAATAAAAATAGAACAAATGTTTGAAAATGCTGTACATTAAAAAATGGGTGTGGTATAATCCAGTTAGAAAAGAAGCCGCAGTGTTGAAAGTAGAGGATAGAGGTTATGGAGCGTTTTAAATTAGTATCAGAATATCAGCCGACCGGCGACCAGCCGCAGGCAATCGAGAAGCTGGCGAAAGGTTTTGAGGAGGGAAACCAGTTTGAAACACTGGTAGGTGTTACCGGTTCGGGCAAGACATTTACAATGGCAAATATTATTGAGCGGGTGCAGAAGCCGACACTCATTATTTCGCATAATAAGACGCTGGCGGCACAGTTGTACGGGGAGATGAAGGAGTTTTTCCCGGAAAATGCAGTAGAGTACTTTGTTTCCTATTACGACTACTATCAGCCGGAAGCTTATGTGCCGTCCAGTGATACGTATATTGCAAAGGATTCGGCAATTAATGATGAGATTGATAAACTGCGCCATTCGGCAACTGCCGCACTGTCAGAGCGGCGGGATGTGATTATTGTAGCTTCGGTTTCGTGCATTTACGGTTTAGGTGCGCCGGTGGATTATCAGAACATGGTGATTTCGTTAAGACCGGGCATGGAAAAGGATAGGGACGACGTAATCCGCAAGCTGATTGACATTCAGTATGTCAGAAGCGATACGGATTTTAAGCGTGGTACATTCCGTGTGCGCGGGGACGTTTTGGAGGTGTATCCGTCTGCATCCAGCGGCGACGCGGTCCGTGTGGAGTTTTTCGGGGATGAAGTAGACCGGATTGCACAGATTGATTCACTGACAGGTGAGGTCAAGCTGGAATTAGACCATATTGCCATTTTCCCAAACTCCCATTATGTTGTTGAGAAAGAAAAAATGGAACAGGCGATTGTGAATATCAAAGCGGAGTTAGAGGAGCGTGTAAAGTTCTTTAAAAGTGAAGATAAGCTGATTGAGGCACAGCGTATTGCGGAACGGACGAATTTTGATATTGAGATGATGCAGGAAACGGGATTTTGTTCGGGTATTGAGAATTATTCCAGACATCTTGCGGGACTTCCGGCAGGAGTGCCGCCGTATACACTGATGGATTATTTTCCGGACGATTTTCTAATTATTGTCGATGAGTCGCATATCACGATTCCACAGATACGCGGCATGTATGCAGGCGACCAGTCCAGAAAGTCGACACTGGTGGATTACGGCTTCCGTCTACCGTCTGCGAAGGATAACAGACCGCTGAATTTTACAGAATTTGAAAATAAGATTTCGCAGATGCTGTTTGTATCGGCAACACCGGCAGCATACGAGCGGGACCACGAACTGCTGTCTGCCGAGCAGATTATCCGCCCGACAGGTCTGTTAGACCCGGAAATCAGCGTGCGTCCGATTGACGGACAGATTGACGATCTGGTATCGGAGATTCACAAAGAAACTGAAAAACATAACAAGATTCTTGTGACAACACTGACAAAGCGCATGGCAGAGGATTTAACGGATTATCTGAAAGAACTGGGAATCCGTGTAAAATATCTGCATGCGGATATTGATACACTGGAGCGACAGCGCATTATCCGCGATATGCGCCTGGATGCGTTTGATGTGCTGGTCGGCATTAACCTTTTAAGAGAAGGTCTGGATATTCCGGAAATTTCGCTGGTTGCCATTCTTGATGCGGATAAGGAAGGCTTTTTAAGAACGGAAACCTCACTGGTACAGACGATTGGACGAGCCGCACGAAACAGCGAAGGACACGTTATCATGTATGCGGATAAGATTACGGAGTCTATGGAAAAGGCAATCGGGGAAACAGAGCGCCGCAGAAAGATTCAGCAGGCATATAATGAAGAACACGGGATTACACCGCAGACAATCCGCAAAGCAGTGCGTGATTTAATCAGTATTTCAAGAGCGGCAGAGGCAGATGACAGACCGTCCGACACGTTAAAGAAGGATTATGAATCTATGAGTGTCAAGGAACTGGAAAAGGTAAAGAAAGAAATTGAAAAGAATATGCATAAGGCGGCGGCAGAATTAAACTTCGAGGAAGCTGCGGCCCTGCGTGATAAGATGATAGAGATTAACCAGTATCTTTATGAAAACAAGTAAATGATAGTAAAAAAATGAAAAACATTGTCAGAAAATGGAGGGAACAATGGAAAAGGGAAAATTCAGGCAGTTTATTAAAATACGCGGAGCAAATGAACATAATCTGAATAATATTTCGGTCGATATTCCAAGAAACGAGCTGGTTGTGCTTACAGGGCTGTCCGGTTCGGGAAAGTCTTCATTGGCATTCGATACCATTTATGCGGAAGGTCAGCGAAGATATATGGAATCCCTGTCTTCTTATGCAAGACAGTTCCTCGGACAGATGGAAAAACCAAATGTAGAGAGTATTGAAGGCTTATCTCCGGCGATTTCCATTGACCAGAAATCTACGAACCGCAATCCGCGTTCAACGGTCGGTACGGTGACGGAAATTTATGATTATTTCCGACTGCTGTATGCAAGAGTCGGCATTCCGCATTGTCCGAAGTGTGGCAGGGAGATTAAGAAACAGACGGTTGACCAGATGGTAGATGTGATTATGCAGTTACCGGAACGGACGAAAATCCAGCTTCTGGCGCCGGTTGTCCGCGGACGAAAGGGTGAACATGTCAAGCTGTTTGAACAGGCTAAAAAGAGCGGTTATGTCCGTGTAATTGCAGACGGCAATATGTATGAACTGACCGATGAGATTAAGCTGGAAAAGAATAAAAAGCACAATATTGAAATTGTAGTGGACCGCTTATCCGTGCGGGAAGGAATCCAGAAGCGTCTGACCGATTCAATTGAAACCACACTGAAACTGGCAGACGGTCTGATGACAGTGGATGTCATTGGCGGTGAGCCGATGCATTTCAGCCAGAGCTTTGCCTGCCCGGATTGTGAAATCAGTATTGAAGAAATCGAACCGAGAAGCTTCTCATTTAACAATCCGTTCGGTGCGTGTCCGGAGTGTTTCGGACTGGGCTATAAAATGGAATTTGATGTCGGACTGATGATACCGGATGAGCAGTTAAGCATTGATGAAGGTGCGATTGTGGCAATGGGCTGGCAGTCGGTGACGGACGAGGGCAGTTTTACAAGAGCGATTATGAAAGCACTTGCGGAAGAATATCATTTCAGCCTTTCTACACCGTTTCAGGATTATCCGCAGGAAATCCGCGATATTATTATTCACGGAACAAACGGACATTCCGTAAAGGTGCATTACCGCGGACAGCGCGGCGAAGGTGTGTACGATATAGCATTTGAGGGCTTAATCCGCAATATGCAGAAGCGTTACCGTGAAACCGGTTCGGATACAATGAAACAGCAGTATGAAGAATTTATGCAGATTACACCGTGTAAGGCATGTAAGGGTCAGCGTTTAAAGCCGTCTTCCCTTGCCGTGACTGTTGCGGATAAAAATATTTATGAGATTACCAATCTTTCGATTGTTAAATTGCAGGAGTTTTTACAGAATATGCAGCTTTCGGAAAGACAGCTTGCAATCGGCAGTCAGATTTTAAAGGAAATTAAAGCACGAATCCAGTTCTTAATGGATGTCGGACTGGATTATCTGGCGCTGTCCCGTGCAACAGCGACCCTGTCGGGTGGAGAAGCGCAGAGAATCCGTCTGGCAACACAGATTGGTTCGGGGCTGGTAGGTGTTGCGTATATTTTAGACGAGCCGAGTATCGGACTGCACCAGCGTGACAATGACAAGCTGTTAAAGACACTCCTGCATTTGCGTGATCTGGGAAATTCCGTGCTGGTGGTGGAACATGATGAAGATACGATGCGTGCCGCCGATTATATTGTTGATATCGGTCCGGGTGCCGGTAAGAATGGTGGAAATGTCGTGGCAGTCGGAACGGCTGAGGATATTATGCGCTGTAAGGAATCGGTGACAGGTGCGTATTTAAGCGGTAGAATTAAGATTCCTGTACCGAAGGAGCGCAAAAAGCCGACAGGCTGGATTACGGTCAAGGGAGCAAGAGAAAACAATCTCAAAAATGTAGACGTGGATATTCCGTTGGGTGTGCTGACCTGCGTAACCGGTGTTTCCGGTTCGGGAAAGAGTTCACTGGTCAACGAGATATTGTATAAGCACCTTGCAAAGTCTTTAAACCGTGCAAGATGTATTGCAGGAAAGCATGACGACATTGTCGGAATTGAGCAGTTGGACAAGGTCATTGATATTGACCAGTCACCAATCGGACGGACACCGCGTTCTAATCCGGCAACATATACCGGGGTATTCGATATGATTCGTGATTTGTTTGCGGCAACAACCGATGCTAAGGAACGCGGATACAAAAAAGGACGTTTCAGCTTTAATGTTAAGGGCGGACGCTGCGAAGCCTGCTCCGGTGACGGTATCATTAAAATTGAAATGCACTTCCTGCCGGACGTTTATGTGCCTTGCGAAGTCTGTGACGGCAAGCGTTACAACAGGGAAACGCTGGAGGTTAAGTACAAGGGCAAGAACATTTACGATGTACTGGATATGACGGTGGAAGAAGCCGTTACCTTCTTTGACAATGTGCCGAGTATCCGCCGTAAAATCGAAACACTCAATGATGTCGGACTGTCTTATGTCAAACTGGGACAGCCGTCTACAGAGCTTTCCGGCGGTGAAGCACAGCGTATCAAGCTGGCAACGGAGCTTTCAAAGCGAAGCACGGGAAAGACGATTTATATTTTGGACGAGCCGACAACGGGACTGCATTTTGCCGATGTGCATAAGCTGGTTGACATTTTGCATAAGCTGACGGAAGGCGGCAATACAGTGGTGGTAATCGAGCATAATCTCGATGTGATTAAGACGGCTGATTATATCATTGATATGGGACCGGAAGGCGGCGACCGCGGCGGCACAGTGATTGCCAAGGGTACACCGGAGGAAGTTGCAAAGGTCAAGAAGTCCTATACCGGGCAGTATGTGAAGAAGTATCTGGAGACGGAGTAGTTCGGGAATGAAAAGTAGTGTGGCGATACAGCCGATTGAGAAAGAGTGGAAAGACAGATGATTCGCGGAGTAATATTTGATATGGACGGTGTGATGATTGATTCGGAGCGCCAGTCTAACGAAGGGTGGCTTTGGGCGGCAGAACAGCTTGGCGTTGAAATGCCGATGTGGCTGATTGACAGCTTTAAGGGCGCACCCAACACATTGAGCTGTCAGTTTTTTGACAATTATTACCATGGCAAGATTGACTATTGGGAAGCACGAAAACTCAGAACGGAGCATATTTATAAAATTCGGGAAAAAGAAGGGCTGTCGATAAAAAAGGGACTGTTTGAATTGTTGGATTATATCCGTGAAAACGGAATAAAGTGTGCAGTTGCAACGTCTACCCGCAGGGAAAGTGCTGAAAAGACCCTGCATACGATTGGTGCATGGGAATATCTGGACAATGTGGTTTATGGGGACAGCGTGGAACACGGCAAACCCGAACCGGATATTTTTCTGGCGGCGGCAGATAGAATTGGTGTGCCGCCACAGGAGTGTATTGTCATTGAAGACAGCATTAACGGCATTAAGGCGGGACATGCCGCAGGCATGAAAGTCGTGCATGTGCCGGATACGATTCAGATTGATGATACAATTCGTGCGCTGACTTACTGCGTGTGTGAGCATTTAGGCGAGGTGCCGGACGTGATTGAAAAATTAAATGCGCAGGTGTAGATTTGCCGGGAGTTGACAAAGAGGATTACAAAATGACTTTTTAAAAATCAGATTTTAAAAGTGAAGTAAAACAGGCAGAATAAGGCAGAATTGGCGGTTGCCAAGTATGGATTTGTTTTGTATAATGAAATAATACAATGAGCAGCAAAAGTAAAAGTTTCTGTTAATTAGGAAATGATTGCGCAATAAGAAGGAGGAAAACAGTGAACAGCGAATTAGTGTTGGTTCTTGATTTTGGCGGTCAGTACAATCAGTTGATTGCAAGACGTGTCAGAGAATGTAATGTATATGCAGAAGTGATTCCATACACAACAAGTCTGGAAGACATTAAAGCTAAAAATCCAAAGGGTATTATTTTTACCGGTGGTCCAAACAGTGTTTATAAGGAGGATTCACCGTCTTATGATAAATCAATTTTTGAAATTGGTGTGCCGATTCTCGGAATCTGTTACGGTTCACAGCTTATGGCATATAAGCTGGGTGGAGAAGTTGCGACAGCACCGGTCAGCGAGTACGGAAAGACAGATGTTGAAGTAGATACGTCTTCCCTGCTTTTTGAAGGAGTGTCTGCAACGACAACAACATGGATGAGCCATACGGATTATATCGCAAAAGCACCGCAGGGTTTTAAGATTACAGGCCACACAGGCAACTGTCCTGTTGCGGCTATGGAAAATGCAGAAAAGAAGTTATATGCGGTACAGTTCCATCCGGAAGTAATGCATTCCGTAGAAGGTCAGAAGATGTTGCACAATTTCTTATTTAATGTATGTAAATGTACCGGTGACTGGAAAATGGATTCTTTCGTGGAAACAACGATTGCACAGATTCGTGAAAAAGTCGGTGACGGTAAAGTACTTTGTGCATTATCAGGCGGTGTGGATTCATCTGTTGCGGCCGTTATGCTTGCAAAAGCAGTCGGCAAGCAGCTGACCTGCGTATTCGTAGACCACGGTCTGTTACGTAAAAATGAAGGTGATGAAGTAGAAGCTGTATTCGGACCGGATGGTCCATATGACCTGAATTTTATCAGAGTCAATGCACAGGAACGTTTCTACAGCAAACTTGCAGGAGTTACAGAACCGGAAGCAAAAAGAAAGATTATCGGAGAAGAATTTATCCGTGTATTTGAAGAAGAAGCAAAGAAAATCGGTGCTGTCGATTATCTTGTACAGGGAACGATTTATCCGGATGTCATTGAATCCGGTCTTGGAAAATCTGCAACGATTAAGTCCCACCATAATGTAGGCGGACTTCCTGATTATGTAGATTTCAAGGAAATCATCGAACCGCTTCGTATGCTGTTTAAGGACGAAGTAAGAAAAGCCGGACTGGAGTTAGGAATCCCGGAATATCTGGTTTACCGCCAGCCGTTTCCGGGACCGGGACTTGGTATCCGTATTATCGGAGAAGTAACGGCAGATAAGGTTCGTATCGTTCAGGATGCGGATTACATTTACCGTGAAGAAATCGCTAAGGCAGGAGTAGAAGGTCTTGGACAGTATTTCGCCGCCCTGACGAATATGCGCAGTGTCGGTGTTATGGGCGATGAGCGTACTTATGATTATGCCGTTGCACTCCGTGCCGTATGCACAGCTGATTTCATGACTGCCGACTGCGCCCAGATTCCATGGGACGTTTTAAGCACAGTTGCAAACAGAATTGTCAACGAAGTCAAAGGGGTAAACAGAGTGCTGTACGACTGCACGAGCAAACCACCGGCTACGATTGAGTTTGAGTAGTACCACAAAAGCCTGAAACCCAGTAAAATCAAGGGTTTCAGGCTTTCTTTATGCCTTCGTGATACACTTTTGATACACTTTTTAGTGCCAAAAGATATCAAGAAACAAATCTTTGAATGATTTCATTTGTCCAAATTGGACATCACTTTTCTAAAAACATATCCATTTTTCCAAAAAATATATTTTTTTCAGTTGAGTTTAGTAATAAGGAATTTTTCAACCCAAATGTATTTTGAAAGAACAAATACAGCACCAAGGAGGTTGATTATGTACAAAACAGATAGTTTTATCTCAGCTGATGAGATTAAAGAGATAGTTGGCATTTCCAAATCTAAAGCCTATAGCTTGATTCAAGAACTTAATTCGGAACTAAAAGAAAAGGGTTATTTAACAGTTACCGGTAGAGTTAGTAGAAAGTACTTTGAAGAAAGATTTTATGGCTTAGTAGAAAAAGAATAGGAGGAAATGCGATGGCTGTTTACAAAGACAAAAGTCGTGGCACATGGTACGCATCCTTTTTATATGAGGATTGGACCGGAAAAAGTGTCGAAAGCTAAAAAGAGGTTTTTCCTCAAAAAAGGAAGCTCAAGAATGGGAGATGCATTTCAGATTGCAAAAGGCAAATAGTTTAGACATGACATTTGCTGATTTTTGTAAGCTTTATGAGCAGGATGTAAGACCGAAACTTAGATACAATACATGGTGTTCAAAGCAGCATGTAATTGAAACAAAACTGTTGCCATATTTTAAGGATCTTGTAATGAGGGATATTTGCCCAAGAGATATTATCCAATGGCAGAATGCAATGAGAGAGGCTAGTAAAAAAGACGGAGAAGCATATGCAGGTACTTACTTAAAGACGATGCAGGCTCAGCTTTCAAGTATTTTCAATCATGCGGTTAGGTTTTATCAATTACCAAAAAATCCGGTTAGAATTGCCGGAGCAATGGGACAATCTACTGCTGATGAAATGTTGTTTTGGACGAAAGAAGAGTATATGAAGTTCATACCAACTATGGCAAATAAAACATATTCTTACATGGCATTTGAACTTTTGTATTGGTGTGGAATTCGTTTGGGAGAACTTAGAGCGCTTACTCCTGCAGATATTGATTTTGAAAAAAATACGCTTTCCATTACAAAATCTTATCAGCGAATTAAAGGTGAGGATGTTATTACGAAGCCAAAAACAAAGAAGAGTATTAGAAAAGTTGTAATGCCTGACACAGTTGCAAAGGAGATGAAAGATTTTCTTGATAGTATTTATGGATTGGAGCAAGAAGATCGAATTTTTCCTATTTCAAAATCTTATCTGCATCACGAAATGGACAGAGGAGTGAAGGAAAGCGGAGTTAAGAGAATTAGAATTCATGATTTAAGACATAGCCATGTTTCATTACTTATTGATATGGGATTTTCGGCGGTAGCAATTGGCAACAGAGTTGGCCATGAGTCCGAGAAGATTACATATAGATATGCGCATTTATTCCCATCAGTTCAGGGAGAAATGGCAGAGGCTTTAGATGATGAGTGGAAGGAGGGCTTCAATGTCGGAAAAGAAGAAGGATGATAAGAACAGGTGGAGAAACAAAACAATTGCGTTTCGAGGATCACCAGAGGAGGCAGCTGAATTGGATAAACGTTGGAAACTTTGCGGATATGCTACAAAGCAAGACTATCTAATTGATAGCATGCTTCATCAGCAAGTAGTTGCTAAAGGAAATCCTATGATGCTTGTGACATTTAGAGATGAGTTGCATGCCATTCTGCATGAACTTAGAAGAATTCAGGATACATCGGAAATGGATGAGGAGTTACTGACACCAATTCGTACAATGCTTGAGATTTTGGAAGCATTTAAAGTGAACGAAGAGACCAAAGGAAAAAATGAAAAAAAACAATTTATGGAGAGGAGACAGTATCGAAATGTGTAAGGTATTAATTTGTGCAAATCAAAAGGGAGGAGTTGCCAAGAGCACTTCTGTAGTGAATTTAGGAATTGGGCTTGCAAGAGCAGGCAAGAAAGTACTTCTAATTGACAATGATCCTCAGGGATCTCTCACGGAGGCACTTGGATATCCAGAACCGGATAAGATTGAAATTACATTATCAAAGATTATGGAATGGGTGCTGAATGAAGAGGAGTTTGATCTTTCGGAAGGAATTATCCATCACAAGGAGGGAATTGATTTGATGCCGGCAAATATTGAACTTTCCGGAGTAGAAACATCTCTTGTAGGAATCATGAGCTCAGAAACGGTTTTGAAAGAATATATTGAATTGATAAGAGATGACTACGATTACATCCTTGTGGATTGCTCGCCGAACTTAGGGCAGCTGACACTAAATGCGCTCGTTGCTGCAGATGAAATCATTATTCCGGTGCAAGCTGCTTATTTGCCATTGAAAGGTTTGGAACAGTTGCTGAAAACGATTAGTAGAGTAAGACGCAAGATGAATCCAACGCTTAATATCATGGGAATCTTAATTACTATGGTGGACTATAGAACCAATAATGCAAAGGATATCACAGAGGTTTTGTATGAGCATTATACCGACAAAATCCACATCTTTGATGAAGTGATTCCTTTCTCTGTAAAAGCAGCGGAGGCATCAGCAGAAGGTGCAAGTATCTATATGCTTGATAAAAATTGCAAAGTAGCAAAAGCCTACGGAAAAATAGTAGAGGAGATTTTGTCATATGAGTAAAAGAGGACTTGGAGAAAAAATAAAGCTTAGCAGCTATGAGGAAATGTTTGGTACAGAGGATGAAACAGCATCCGTAGGAGTGCAAGGTAAGGAAGGTCAGGTAGTGGAAATCCCACTATCTGATTTGCATACCTTTAAGAATCATCCGTTTCGAGTAGTTGATGATGAAAACATGGATGAGATGGTGGAAAGTATCAAAGAGTATGGAGTGCTTGTTCCGGCCATTGCAAGACCTAGAGAAGCGGGAGGATATGAACTTATATCTGGGCATCGTAGAAAACATGCATCCGAACTAGCAGGCAAAGATACCATGCCGGTTATTGTTAGAGATTGTAATGACGATGAAGCAGTGGTAATCATGGTGGATGCAAATATCCAAAGAGAGGATATCTTGGTAAGTGAAAGAGCCAAAGCATATCGGATGAAATATGAAGCGATGAAGCATCAGGGCAAGGCCCAGGGAAATTCCCTGCAGGAAATGAGTGAGCAAGCAGGAGAAAGCATGAAGACCATTCAGAGGCTTATTTGCTTGGCAAGTTTGGATAAAGATTTGCTGAATATGGTGGATGAGAAAAAGTTGAGCCTTAGACAGGGCGTGGATCTTTCCTTTATCCCAGAGGAACATCAGAAGTTGGTTTATAAAGTGATCAGCAAAATGTCTGTATCACTTAGTCTGGAGCAGAGCGCGCGAATCAAGGATGCATCCAGAAAAGGATATTTGAATGAGGAGTTTTTGAAGGATTTCCTATCAGAGAAAAAACCAAAGCCACGTAAGGTGGTTTTTAATCAAAAGAAACTGGACAACTATTTTACGCCGGACATGTCAAATGAAGATATAGAGGAACTTATCGTCAGATTGTTAGATGAATGGAAGGAGAAAGGGGAAAAGCGTTAATGAAGAGATTAGACCTTGAATTTTATTATGGGCAGGAAGCAGAGCAGTTTACGTTTTATCGCTTGCCAAAGGCTCTAATTACAGATAATCGCTTCAAGGAAGTATCGAATAACGCCAAGCTTCTGTACGGTCTTATGTTAGACCGTATGGGACTTTCGGCTAGAAGTGGCTGGTTTGATGAAGAAAATCGTGTATACATAAAGTATGCGGTAAAAAGCATCATGGAGGATTTGAATTGCAGTAAGATGACTGCGGTAGGACTCTTAAAAGAGCTTCAGGCAATAGGACTTATAGATATGGTTCAGAAAAGTGGACTTGCCAATATAATTTATGTTAAGAATTTTGTTTCTGAAAGTAAATCTGCATCTAAGGGGGGAAGAAGACGCACTAGACCGGTCTAATAATTGTACCAGTAAAGAAAGCGTACCAGTGGAATTGGACGAGCACAAGAATGAGACCGGTATAGAAATTAGACCAGTACATAAAGATGACCAGTCAGAATCTATGACCGGTACCGGTACAGAAAGTGGACAAGCGGTGGTACAGAATATGGACCCGAATAATAAAGAATTAAGTAATACTGAATTGAGTAATAACCATCCTATCACTCTATCAAGACAGGTTGATCCGATGGATGAAGCAGAAGCATATATGCAGCTAATTCGTGAAAATATTGAATATGATGCTATGATGAGTTGCAAGACATGGAGAGACAGAGACGCTTACGAGGAACTGTATCAGCTGATTTGCGATGTGGTATGTGTTCCAAGAAAAACAATACGCATAGGTGGAGAAGACTATCCTTACAATCTGGTTAAGAGTAAATTTCTTAAACTGACAACAAGCCATTTGGAGTATGTGATTAGTTGCATGAACAACAATACCACAAAAATATCAAACATAAGAGCATATTTGATTACAGCGTTATACAATGCTCCAAATACGATTAATAGTTATTATCAGGCAGAGGTTAATCATGATATGTATGGAGCATGGCGAGAAACGTAAGCCACTTTTGGATCATTGAACCAGAAGTGGCGGAAACTTGCCATAAGGAGTATAATTAAATATGGAAGGCGGATGATTATGGCAAAGTATATTATTGAAGAGAGTAATTATAAAAAGTACGAAAAGAACTATTTGTTCCCATTTGTTAATTTGGTACCAGGGATTGTATGGAGCATTCCACTTCATCAAAAGTTATTTCCGAATGCGGGCTGGTGGATGACATTTGGACTGTGTGCTGCATTTGTAGCATTGTATTGGTATCTGAGTTTAAAACCGATTATTGCAGTAGTACCTTGTGTGGCGGGAGTAGTAATGTTTACAGCTTTGTTTTGGGTATTTGCTGATTATATAGGGAATACACCTGTAAGGATAATTTTGAAGATTATTATCTTGGGGATAGCAGTGATGATAGAGCTTTGCATTTGGATAAATGCGACGTTACCTTGGTTGGAGAAGAAAACGGCTCCTAAGCCAAGAATTAGGAAGGTTGAGGATTAAATTGCATAGGAATACGTGAAGGAATCCGATTATGCGTCGGGTTCTTTTTTTATAAAGATTCGTGAAGAGAAGAAAAAAGTATCAGTATATATCAATAAATAGATCGGA
>OAWX01000526.1_pt1 | contig 22253 bp, 13 predicted proteins | sample 1495571 | NCBI WGS metagenome assembly OAWX01 (sample SAMEA2580265, study PRJEB22360) | human gut metagenome | biome: human gut; feature: human-associated habitat; material: faeces | place: Denmark | collected 2008/2010 | reverse complement strand
CGTGCCGAAGCGTGGCGCCCAGCACTGCCGTGCAGCGCCCGCCCACGTCCCAGCCGAGGACGTCGGCCCGCTCCAGCGCAAAGTAAATGATGCCGATGCGGACAGTCTGCTCGGCCAGCTGGCTCAGGACGTTTGGCTCCACCTGCCGCCGGGCGATGAAAAAGCCCCGCAGTACCGACGACACCGCCATCCACGGCAGACCCAGCGACGAGACACGCAGCGCCCCCGCCGCCCGGACATCACCCAGCCACCATTTTGCGGCGAGGCCCGCCAGCCCGAACTGCGCCGCCAGCGCCAGCACGCCCAGCCCGGCCCCCGCCAGCAGGAGACGGTGAAGCATCCCCCGGGCTTCCGCCGGGCTGCGGGCCAGCTCTTCGGCCATCAGGCGGGTGGCCGCCACCGAGACGCCCGCCGTCGCCAGCGTGACAAAGAGCGAATAGACCGCCAGCACCAGCTGGTACAGTCCCATCCCCTCGCCGCCCAGAGCGTTTGCCAGCCAGATGCGGAGCCCCATGCCCGCCAGACGGAGCAGGATGTCCGCCCCGGTCATCAGGGCTGCGTTTTTCAGATAGCTCTGCCGCACAGCGCACCCCTCCCTTTCCCCAGTGTATCTTTTTATAGATATGTAAGCTGCTCTGGGAAATATGAGCGGGGCCGTGGGTTGTTTCTTTCCCAGTTTTATGATATGATATATATCGTATCTGGCGGGAATGTTCCGCCAGACCGGATCTAAGAATGCAAGGAGGAAGCGCACCCCGGTACCACGGCCGTGCGCAATGAGACAATGAGCGAAGAATGTACCCATGACTGCTCCAACTGCGGGGCAGCGTGTTCTTCCCGCGATGCTGCGCCCCAGCATGACGCACCCAACCCCAATAGCAGCGTCAAGAAGGTCATCGGCGTCGTATCCGGCAAGGGCGGCGTCGGCAAGAGCATGACCAGCGCCCTGCTGGCCTGTGCAATGGCACGCCGCGGCTACCACTGCGGCATCCTCGACGCCGACATCACCGGCCCGTCCATCCCCAAGCTGTTCGGCATCCATGGCCGCGCCATGGCCGACGACAAGGGCTGCTGGCCCATCCAGAGCCGGATGGGCATCGACGTCATGAGCATCAACCTGCTGGTGGAGAACGAGGAAGACCCCGTCGTCTGGCGCGGCCCCGTCATCGCCGGTGCGGTCAAGCAGTTCTGGACCGATGTGGTCTGGAAAGACGTCGATTTCCTGTTCGTGGATATGCCTCCGGGAACCGGTGACGTCCCCCTGACCGTCTTCCAGAGCCTGCCCGTGGACGGCATCGTCGTCGTGGCAAGCCCGCAGGAGCTGGTGAGCATGATCGTGGCCAAGGCCGTGAACATGGCCGAGATGATGAAGGTGCCGATGCTGGGCATCGTCGAGAACATGAGCTATATCGTCTGCCCCGACTGCGGCAAGCACATCAATGTGTTCGGCGACAGCCATGTGGACGAGGTGGCCGCAAAGCATCACCTGCCCGTTCTGGCCAAATGCCCCATCGACCCGCAGCTGGCTGCGCTGTCCGACGCCGGCATGATCGAGACCTACAGCGGACAGTTCCTCGAGGGTGCCGCCGACGCCTGCGAGAAGCTGCTGAAGTAAGACTTTTCCTCCCTGCACCGGCCCGGAAATGGCAGTGCAGGGATTTTTTGTTTCTTTACAAAATCAAGTTTTATCGCTGTTTTTGATGTGTCCCGTCTTTTTCGTGAAGTGCATTCATCTTTTCCATTATATTTTGAAAGATTTTCCGGTTTTTGCGGAGCGGGCCATCTTGTAAATCGACAGATAAAGCTTTATAATAGCAAAGTGGGCAGAGGCTTATCAGCCCCGCCGTGGGAAACGGGAAAGACAGAGCCTCCGCACAATAGAGATAAGGGAAAAGGAGAATATCATTATGCTGACGAATGAATATCTGAAGCGTGTCTACGAGGGCCTGGAAAAGCGCAATGCCAACGAGCCCGAATTCCTGCAGGCTGTCCGCGAGGTGCTGGAGAGCATCCAGCCCGTCGTGGAGAAGCATCCCGAGTACGAGAAGGCCGGCCTCATCGAGCGCATGGTCGAGCCTGAGCGCATCATCACCTTCCGTGTACCCTGGGTCGATGACCAGGGCAAGGTCCAGGTGAACCGCGGCTACCGCGTCCAGTTCAACAGCGCCATCGGCCCCTACAAGGGCGGCCTGCGCTTCCATCCTTCTGTCAATCAGGGCATCCTGAAGTTCCTCGGCTTCGAGCAGATCTTCAAGAACAGCCTGACCACCCTGCCCATGGGCGGCGGCAAGGGCGGCTCCGACTTCGACCCCCACGGCAAGAGCGACATGGAAGTCATGCGCTTCTGCCAGAGCTTCATGACCGAGCTGTACCGCCACATCGGCCAGTTCGTGGACTGCCCCGCCGGTGATATTGGCGTCGGCGGCCGCGAGGTCGGCTATATGTTCGGCCAGTACAAGCGTCTGACCAACAGCTTCCAGGGCGGTATGCTCACCGGCAAGGGCCTGACCTTCGGCGGTTCTCTGGCCCGTACCGAGGCTACCGGCTACGGCCTGTGCTACTTCACCGCTGAGGCTCTGAAGTGCATGCGCAGCGACAGCTTCGAGGGCAAGACCGTGGTCATCTCCGGCTCCGGCAATGTCGCCATCTACGCCTGCGAGAAGGCTACCCAGCTGGGTGCCAAGGTCGTCACCATGTCCGACTCCAACGGCTATGTCTACGACCCCAACGGCATCGACTTGGCCTACGTCAAGGACCTGAAGGAAGTCCGCCGCGGCCGGATCAAGGAGTATGCCGAGACCCACAAGGATGCGACCTATGTTGCTGACTGCTCCAAGGTCTGGACTGTCCCCTGCGACATCGCCCTGCCCTGCGCTACCCAGAACGAGATCAACAAGGAGTCCGCAGAGGCTCTGGTGAAGGGCGGCTGCACCGTGGTCTGCGAGGGCGCTAACATGCCCAGCACTCCCGAGGCCATTGAGGTCTACCTGTCCAACGGCATCCTGTACGGACCCGCAAAGGCTTCCAACGCCGGCGGCGTGGCTACCTCCGGTCTGGAGATGAGCCAGAACTCCGAGCGTCTGAGCTGGAGCTTCGAAGAGGTCGACGCAAAGCTGAAGGGCATCATGGAGGGCATCTTCCACGCTTCCTACGATGCATCCGTGGCCGCCGGCTCCGAGGGCAACCTGATGGTCGGTGCAAACTGCGCCGGCTTCCTGAAGGTCGCTACCGCCATGATGGCTCAGGGCATCACCTACTAAGCTTTTCCTGATCTGCAAGGGCCGCATCCGCGAGGGTGCGGCTTTTTTTGGTTTGCCCCGCCTGCCTGCATAACCGTCTGCCGCCCCGCTCATACTCCTTTCATCAAACGAAAAGAGGTTTTTGCATGGACGAGCAAATGTTTTGTTATCAATGTGAGCAGGCAGCCCACGGCGTCGGCTGCACGGGCAGAGCGGGCGTCTGCGGCAAATCTGCTGAGACGGCGGACGCGCAGGACAGGCTGACCGGTGCTCTCATCGGTTTCGCCACCCTGCTGCTGGACATCGGCAAGCCCATCCAGCCGCCGCAGGCACTGTTGTTGCTGGAAGGGTTGTTCACCACCATCACCAACGTCAACTTCGACCCCGAGACGGTGGCCCAGCTCACCGACAAGGTGTGGAAGGCAAAACAGGAGGCGTTTGCTTCCGCCTGCCCCGCTCCTTCGCCGGTGGGTGACTACGACATGGAAAAGCTGTGGCAGGAGCCGGACCCGGACGTCAAGAGCCTGAAGTCCTTCGTGCTGTTCGGCCTGCGGGGCATGGCGGCCTACTCTTACCACGCCCGGGTGCTGGATTACACCGACGGCGAGATCGATCTGTTTTTCTGCACGGCGCTGCGGGCCATCGCACAGGAGCGGGACAAGGACAAGCTCTTCCAGCTGGTGGAGGACACCGGGCGGATGGCCTACCGGGTCATGGCTGAGCTGGACAAGGCCAACACCGGCGCGTTTGGCGACCCGGAGCCGGTGGAGGTGTCCCTGACCATCGAGAAAGGGCCTTTCATCGTCATCTCCGGCCACGACCTCTACGACGCCAAGTGCCTGTTGGAGCAGACCGAGGGCAAGGGCATCAATGTCTACACCCACTCCGAGATGCTGCCTGCCCACGGCTACCCGGAGCTGAAAAAGCGCTTTCCTCATCTGAAAGGCAACTTTGGCACCGCATGGCAGAACCAGCAGCGGGAGTTTGAGGACATCCCTGCACCGGTGCTCTTCACCACCAACTGCATCATGCCCCTCCGGCCCAGCTATGCCGACCGGGTATTCACCACCTCTGTCGTCTCCTATCCCGGCGTCACCCACATCGGGGAGGACCGGGATTTTTCGCCGGTCATCGCCAAGGCGCTTGAGCTGGGCGGCTACCCGGAGGACACCCTCATCCCGGGCATGAACGGCGGCAGTGTGGTCACCACCGGCTTTGCCCACCATGCCGTACTGAGCCATGCGGAGGAGATCGTCCAAGCCGTCCACGAGGGTGCCATCCGGCACTTTTTCCTCATCGGCGGCTGCGACGGCACCCGCCCCTCCCGCCGGTACTACACGGATTTTGCCAAGCTGACCCCGCCCGACACCGTCATCCTGACGCTGGCCTGCGGCAAGTTCCGGCTCAACGACCTGCCGCTGGGTACGGTGGCGGGTCTGCCCCGCATCCTCGACGTGGGCCAGTGCAACGACGCCTACAGTGCCATCCGGATCGCGCTGGGTCTGGCCGAAGCTTTTGACTGCTCGGTCAACGAGCTGCCCCTCTCCATCATCCTCTGCTGGTTCGAGCAGAAGGCGGTCTGTGTGCTGATGGCCCTGCTGGCGCTGGGCATCCGGGGCATCCGTCTCGGCCCCACCCTGCCTGCCTTCCTCTCCCCCGGGGTGGCCGCTGTTTTGCAGGAGAAGTATGACCTCCGGCCCATCACCACGCCGGAGGAGGATCTTGCCGCCTGTCTGGGCCGGCACTGAGCCGGAAAAGGCATACTATTTCCTACTCTGCGTGTCTGTTTTTCACAAGAAGAACCGTCGCCGTGTACCCACATTTGGTGCGGCTGTCACTTGAATCTTTTTCAGCACCTTTGTATAATATTCTTGTTATCCGGAACAAGGGCGTTCCAGATGAGTCTTTGCCGACCCATCTGAGACGCCTTTTCTGTTATGCCATATAAGAGAGACGCTGCGGAATGTGCCGCAGCATTGCCAGGATATTCTCCGGAAAATCGAAAAAAGGATAGGAAAGTCTATGGAAAATTTCACGGAGCAAAAAGGGCCTCTGGGCCTCTATGACCCCCGGTTCGAGCACGACGCCTGCGGCATCGGTGCCGTCGTGGACATCAAGGGCCGCAAGAGCCACCAGACCGTCAGCGACGCGCTGTCCATCGTGGAGCGCCTTGAGCACCGCGCCGGCAAGGACGCCGAGGGCAAGACCGGCGACGGCGTGGGCATCATGCTGCAGATCAGCCACCGCTTCTTCGCCAAGGTGGCCGACGAGCTGAACATCAGCCTTGGCAACGAGCGCGAATACGGCGTGGGTATGTTCTTCTTTCCCCAGAACGAGCATCTGCGCGCTCAGGCCATGAAGCTTTTTGAGCTTGTCACCCGCAAAGAGGGCCTCGAGTTTCTAGCATGGCGCGAAGTGCCTGTAGACCCCGACGCCGTGGGCCAGAAAGCCCGCGACTGTATGCCCGCCATCTGGCAGTGCTTCATCAAAAAGCCCGCCAAGGTGAGCAAGGGCATCGACTTTGACCGCAAGCTCTACATCGTCCGCCGGGTCTTCGAGCAGGCCAGCAACGGCACCTATGTCCCCAGCCTGTCCAGCCGCACCATCGTGTACAAGGGCATGTTCCTCGTCCACGACCTGCGCCAGTTCTACCTCGATCTGCAGGACGAGGACTATGAATCCGCCATCGGCATGGTCCACAGCCGCTTCTCCACCAACACCAACCCCAGCTGGATGCGCGCCCACCCCAACCGCTTCATCCTCCACAACGGCGAGATCAACACCATCAAGGGCAACACCGACGCCATGCTGGCCCGTGAGGAGACCATCTCCTCCCCCATCATGAAGGAGGACATGAACAAGATCCTGCCCATTATCAACACCTCCGGCTCCGACTCCGCCATGCTGGACAACGCCCTCGAGTTCATGGTGATGAACGGCATGGACCTGCCGCTGGCCGTTATGATCACCATCCCGGAGCCCTGGGAGAACAACAAGCACATCAGCCAGAAAAAGCGGGACTTCTACCAGTATTACGCCACCATGCTGGAGCCCTGGGACGGCCCTGCCGCCATCCTCTTCTCCGACGGCGACGTGGTGGGCGCTGTGCTGGACCGCAACGGTCTGCGCCCCAGCCGCTACTACATCACCAAAGACGGCAGGATGATCCTCTCCTCCGAGGTGGGCGTGCTGCCCTGTGAGCCGGAGAACATTCTGGTCAAAGACCGTCTCCGCCCCGGCAAGATGCTGCTGGTGAACACCGTCAAGGGCGAAGTCGTGGATGACGAGAAGCTGAAGGAATACTACGCCAGCCGTGAGCCGTACGGCGAGTGGATCGACCGCAACCTCGTCCAGCTGAAGGACCTCAAGATCCCCAACATCAAGACCCCCAGCTACACCGGCGACGACCTGCTGCGCCTGCAGAAGGTGTTCGGCTACAAGTATGAGGACATCAGCACCCTCATCCTGCCCATGGCACGTCAGGGCGCAGAGCCTTCCGGCGCAATGGGTACCGATACCCCGCTTGCCGTCCTCAGCGGCCGGCACCCGCCGCTCTTCAACTACTTCAAGCAGCGTTTTGCGCAGGTCACGAACCCGCCCATCGACGCCATCCGCGAGAAGGTCGTCACCTCCACCAGCGTCTATGTGGGCGCACACGGCAACCTGCTGGAGGACAAGCCCGAAAACTGCAAGGTGCTCAAGGTCAACAATCCCATCCTCACGTCCACTGACCTTCTCCGCATCAAGTACATGAACGTCCCGGGCTTCAAAGTCTCCACTGTCTCCATCAACTACTACAAGAACACCAGCCTCGAAAAGGCCATCGACCGCGTTTTCCTAGAGGTAGACCGCGCCTATAAAGAGGGTGCCAACATCATCATCCTGTCCGACCGGGACATTGACGAGTACCATGTGGCCATCCCCAGCCTGCTGGCGGTTTCTGCCGTGTCCCAGTACCTCATCCGCACCAAGAAGAGCACCGCGCTGGCTCTCATCCTCGAGAGCGCAGAGCCTCATGAAGTGCATCACTTTGCCGCTCTGCTGGGCTACGGTGCCTGCGCCGTCAACCCCTATCTGGCCCATGAGACCATCGGCCAGCTCATCGACGACGGCCTGCTGGACAAAGATTATTACGCCGCCGTGGACGACTACAACAAGGCTGTGCTGGGCGGCATCGTGAAGATCGCCTCCAAGATGGGCATCTCCACCATCCAGAGCTACCAGAGCAGCCAGATCTTCGAGGCCGTCGGCATCTCCAAGGACGTCATCGACAAGTATTTCACCGGCACGGTGAGCCGTGTGGGCGGCATCGGCCTCGAGGATATTCAGGCTGACGTGGAGGCCCTGCACAACGCAGCCTTCGACCCGCTGGGCCTTGACATCAACATGCAGCTGGAAGACGGCGGTGCCCACAAGTTCCGCAGCGGCAAGGAAGAGCACCTCTTCAACCCCCAGACCATCCACCTGTTCCAGAAAGCCTGCTTCACCGGCGACTACGACACCTTCAAGCAGTTCACCCACACCGTGGACAACATGGGCCAGAACGGCGTCCATCTGCGCAGTCTGCTGGACTTCAGCTATGCCCCCGACGGCGGCATCCCGCTGGACGAGGTAGAGCCGGTGAGCTCCATCGTCAAGCGGTTCAAGGCCGCTGCCATGAGCTACGGCGCACTGAGCAGCGAGGCCCACGAGACCATCGCCATCGCACTGAACCGCCTCGGCGGCCGGAGCAACACCGGCGAGGGCGGTGAGCCCGAAGAGCGCTACCACAGCGAGAGCAATTCCAAGATAAAGCAGGTGGCTTCCGCCCGCTTCGGCGTCACCAGCAAGTATCTGGTGAGCGCGGAAGAGATCCAAATCAAGCTGGCACAGGGCGCAAAGCCTGGCGAGGGCGGCAATCTGCCCGGCGCAAAAGTGTACCCGTGGATCGCCAAGACCCGCCACAGCACTACCGGTGTCGGCCTCATCTCTCCCCCGCCGCACCACGACATCTACTCCATCGAAGACCTTGCAGAGCTTATCTACGACCTCAAGAATGCCAACCGCCACGCCAACATCAACGTCAAGCTGGTCAGTGAGGCCGGCGTCGGCACGATTGCTGCCGGTGTCGCCAAGGGCGGCGCACAGGTCATCCTCGTCTCCGGCTACGACGGCGGCACGGGCGCAGCGCCCCGCAACTCCATCAAAGATGCCGGTCTGCCCTGGGAGCTTGGCATCGCCGAGACCCACCAGACCCTTATCCTCAACGGTCTGCGCACCCGTGTGCGCATCGAGAGCGATTCCAAGCTGCTCTCCGGCCGCGATGTGGCCATCAGCTGTATGCTGGGCGCTGAGGAGTTCGGCTTCGGCACCTCTCTGCTGATGACCATGGGCTGCGTCATGATGCGTGTCTGCAACCTCGACACCTGCCCCATGGGCATCTGCACCCAGAACCCCGAGCTGCGCAAGCACTTCCACGGCAAGCCCGAGTATATCATCAACTACCTGACCTTCGTGGCGCAGGAGCTGCGCGAATACATGGCAAAGCTGGGCATCCATACCATTGACGAGCTGGTGGGCCGCACTGACCTGCTCCATGTCAAGTCTGCCCCTGCCGACAGCCGGATGTCCAAGATGGACCTCGACTGCATCCTGCACAACCCCGCCATCGTCAACAGCAATGTCCACTTCCAGAAGGAAGACACCTACGACTTCCATCTGGAAGACACTCTGGACATGAAGGTGCTGATGAAGAAATTCAAGCTCAGCAGCAAGAACCCCCAGAGCGTGAAGCTGGAGGTCTCCAACACCGACCGCGCCTTTGGTGCCATCTTCGGCAGCGAGATCACCCGCAAGTACGGCAGCGACCTGCCCGATGACGTCTACACCGTCCACTGCACCGGTGCAGGCGGCCAGAGCTTCGGCGCGTTCATTCCCAAGGGTCTGACGCTGGAGCTGACCGGCGACTGCAACGACTACATGGGCAAGGGCCTCTCCGGCGGCAAGCTCGTCGTCCGCCCGCCCGAGGGCATCACCTTCAAGCCCGAGGAGAACATCATCATCGGCAACGTGGCACTCTACGGTGCCACCAGCGGCAAAGCCTTTGTTTCCGGTGTGGCCGGTGAGCGCTTCTGCGTCCGCAACTCGGGCGCTGTGGCCGTCGTCGAGGGCGTGGGCGACCACGGCTGCGAGTACATGACCGGCGGCACCGTCGTCGTTCTGGGCCAGACCGGCAAGAACTTTGCAGCCGGCATGACCGGCGGCATCGCCTATGTGCTGGATGAGAACTGGGATTTCTACCAGCGGGTGAACAAGGAGACCGTCAGCCTCGAGCCGGTGGAGCACAAGTACGATGTCGCCACCCTGAAAGAGCTCATCCGGGAGCACGTCGAGCTGACCGGCTCGCCCCGCGGCAAGGAGATCCTAGACGATTTCAGCGAGTTCCTGCCCAAGTTCAAGAAAGTCCTCCCCTACGATTACGACCATATGCTGCGGGTCATCGCCTCCATGGAAGAGCGCGGACTCGACGGCGAGCAGGCGCAGATCGAAGCATTCTACGCCGTGCAGAAGAACAAGTAAGGAGGGGAACATCATGGCAAAACTCACTGGTTTTATGGATTACAGGCGCAAGACCAGCACGGATGTTCCGCCGCTGGAGCGCATTGAAAACTTTAACGAATTTCACATCTGGCTCTCCCGGGAGGAGCAGCAGACCCAGGCAGCCCGCTGCATGGACTGCGGCGTCCCCTTCTGCCAGGCGGGCATGATGATCGGCGGCATGGCCTCCGGCTGTCCGCTGAACAACCTCATCCCCGAGTGGAATGATCTGGTCTATCAGGGCAGGTGGGAGCTGGCGCTCCGCCGCCTGCGCACCACCAACCGTTTCCCGGAGTTCACGAGCCGGGTCTGCCCTGCCCTGTGTGAGGCCGCCTGCACCTGCGGCGACGTCACCGGCAGCAGCGTCACTGTCCGGGAAAATGAACACGCCATCGTGGAGACGGGCTACGCCAAGGGCTGGCTCCATGCCGCCCCGCCTCCGGCCCGCACCGGCAAGAGCGTGGCCGTCATCGGCAGCGGTCCTTCGGGCCTGTCGGTGGCCGAATACCTCAACATCCGGGGCCATGCCGTCACCGTCTTCGAGCGTGCTGACCGTGTGGGCGGTCTGCTGATGTACGGCATCCCCAACATGAAGCTGGACAAATCCGTCATCGAGCGCCGCATCAAAATTATGCAGGCTGAGGGCGTCGAGTTCCGCACCAACATGGATGTGGGCGGGGCTGTGGATGCCGCTGAGATTTTGAACCGCTATGACGCCATCGTGCTCTGCTGCGGTGCCAAGAAAGCCCGCGATCTGAACGTCCCGGGCCGCGACGCGAAGGGAGTTTACCTCGCGGTGGACTACCTCACCAGCGTGACCAGGAGCCTGCTGGACAGCAAGTTTGCCGACGGCAGGGCCATCAACGCGGCAGGCAGGAACGTCCTCGTCATCGGCGGCGGCGACACCGGCAACGACTGTCAGGGTACCGCCCTGCGGCAGGGCTGCACCGACCTCGTGGCACTGGAAATGATGCCCCAGCCCCCGAAAGAACGGGCCGCGAATAACCCCTGGCCCGAGTGGCCCAAGGTGCTGAAGGTGGACTACGGCCAGACCGAGTGCCTCGCCAAGTTCGGCAAAGACCCCCGCGTCTACCAGACCACCGTCAAAGAGTTTTTGAAGGACGACGCCGGCAGCCTGACCGGCGCGGTCATCTCCTATCTCAAGCCCCAGCGTGACCCCGACACCGGCCGTACCAGCATGGTACCCACCGGCGAAGAGTTCACCTACGACTGCCAGCTGGCCTTTATCGCCGCCGGTTTCGTGGGCTGCGAGGACTATGTGGCCGAGGCGTTCGGTGTGGAGCGGAACGCCCGGGGCAATGTGGCCGACCACAGCTTCCGCACCAATGTAGACAAGGTCTTTGTCTGCGGCGATATGCGCCGGGGGCAGAGCCTCGTGGTCTGGGGCCTGCGGGAGGGCCGCGACTGCGCCGCCGAGGTGGACCGCTATCTGATGGGTTACACCAACCTGTGACCCCTCCCCCCATTTATGACATTCTCTTTCCTATCCTAAACAGAAACGGGAGCTCTCCTTTACCGGGAGGCTCCCGTTTCTGCATTTCGCCGCTTTTATTTTCACAAAGTTTTCACAGTTAGCGCATTCTACCCACTTGAAACAGATACCCCCAAGTGGTAAAATCAGAATATCAGGAGATTTACCCCCACAGGGTACGTTTTCTCTTCACACTGATACACCCGGAAAGGAGTCATCTGCTATGACTGATGCTGAAAAAAAGCCCTGCTGCGCCGCTGAGCCTGCCGAAAAGGACACTGCCCCCTCCTGCTGCCGCCACAAGGACCGTACCCCTGAGGAGTACCGCGCCCTCGCCAACCGGCTGAGCCGCATCGAGGGCCAGGTGCGCGGCATCCGCGCGATGCTGGACAAGGACGTCTACTGCGCCGATATTCTGGTGCAGGTGGCTGCGGTGAACGCTGCACTGAACGGCTTTTCCAAAGAGCTGCTGAGCCAGCACGTCCGCACCTGCGTGGCCGACGATTTGAGAGCCGGCGGGACGCAGAAGCTGGACGAACTGCTGCAGCTGCTGCCCCGGCTCATGAAATGATCCCGTTCCGGGCATCCTATATGAGGGAAAGGAATCCGCAATGGAACAATACAATGTCACGGGCATGAGCTGCGCGGCCTGCTCTGCCCGGGTAGAAAAGGCCGTGAAGAAGGTGCCGGGCGTCACGAGCTGCTCGGTGAGCCTTCTGACAAACTCCATGGGCGTGGAAGGGACAGCCTCCCCTGCCGCCATCCTCTCGGCTGTGCAGGAGGCAGGCTACGGCGCAAGCCCGAAGAATGCCTCTGCCAGGAAGGCTTCGGGCGCCAGCGCCGACCTCGACGCACTGGCTGACCGCGAGACACCGAAGCTCAAGCGCCGTCTCATCGCCTCGCTGGGCTTCCTGCTGGTGCTGATGTACTTCTCCATGGGCCACATGATGTGGGGCTGGCCCCTGCCCCACTGGTTCGACGGCAACCACGTCGCCATGGGCCTTGTCCAGCTGCTGCTGGCGGGCATCGTCATGGTCATCAACCAGAAGTTCTTCATCAACGGCTTCAAGGGCCTCCTCCACGGCGCACCCAACATGGATACGCTGGTGGCCCTCGGCTCCATGGCAAGCTTCGTGTGGAGCACTTATGCCCTGTTCGCCATGACCCGCGCTCAGGTGGACGGCAACGACGAGCTGGTCATGCACTATATGATGGAGTTCTACTTCGAGTCTGCCGCCATGATCCTGACCCTCATCACGGTGGGCAAGATGCTGGAAGCCCGCTCCAAGGGCAAGACCACCGACGCCCTCAAGAGTCTGATGAAGCTGGCCCCCAAGACCGCCACGCTGGTGCGGGACGGCGCGGAAGTGACCGTGGCCATCGCCGACGTGCAGAAGGGCGACGTCTTTGTGGTCCGCCCCGGCGAGAATATCCCGGTGGATGGCGTAGTGCTGGAAGGCACCAGCGCAGTCAATGAGAGCGCCCTGACCGGCGAGAGCATCCCGGTGGACAAGGCCGTCGGCGACAAGGTCAGCGCTGCCACCACCAATCAATCGGGCTTCCTCCGCTGCGAGGCCACCCGCGTGGGCGAGGATACCACGCTGGCTCAGATCATCAAGATGGTCAGCGATGCCGCCGCCACCAAAGCTCCTATCGCAAAAATCGCCGATACCGTGTCGGGCTTCTTCGTCCCAGCGGTCATCTCCATTGCCGTCGTGACCACCATCGTCTGGCTGCTGCTGGGCCATGAGCTGGGCTATGCGCTGGCACGCGGCATCTCCGTGCTGGTCATCAGCTGCCCCTGCGCACTGGGCCTTGCAACACCTGTGGCTATTATGGTGGGCAATGGTCTCGGCGCCAAGAACGGCATCCTCTTCAAGACTGCCGCCTCGCTGGAAGCCGCAGGCCGCACCCAGATCGTGGCGCTGGACAAGACCGGCACCATCACCGAGGGCGCACCCCGCGTCACCGACCTGCTGCCCGCTGAGGGCGTCTCCGAGACGGAGCTGCTGACGCTGGCCGCCGCGCTGGAAAGCCGCAGCGAGCACCCTCTGGCAAAGGCAGTTCTGGCCGACGCCGAGGCAAAGGCCATCACTCCCCCGGAAGTCACTGACTTCGCGGCCCTGCCGGGCAATGGTCTGGCGGCCAAGCTGGACGGCATGGACATCTACGCCGGCAATGCCGCCTTCATCCAGACCAAGCTCACCCTGCCCGCCGCACTGGCACAGCAGGCTGAAAAGCTGGCCTCTGAGGGCAAGACTCCCCTCTTCTTCGGCGGCGCAGGCCGTCTGCTGGGCGTTATCGCCGTGGCCGACACCATCAAGGAGGACAGCCCCGAAGCCATCTGTCAGCTGCAGAACATGGGCATCCGGGTCGTGATGCTCACCGGCGACAACCAGCGCACCGCCGACGCCATCGGCAGGCAGGCGGGCGTGGACGAGGTCATCGCGGGCGTCCTGCCCGACGGCAAGGAGGCCGTCATCCGTCAGCTGCAGACCAGCGGCAAGGTGGCCATGGTGGGCGACGGCATCAACGACGCTCCCGCCCTCACCCGTGCCGACACCGGCATTGCCATCGGCGCAGGCACCGACGTGGCCATCGACGCCGCCGACGTCGTGCTGATGAACTCGAAGCTCTCGGACGTGCCTGCGGCCATCCGCCTCAGCCGCGCCACCCTGCGGAACATCCACGAGAACCTGTTCTGGGCGTTCATCTACAACATCATCGGCATCCCGCTGGCGGCTGGTCTGTTCATCCCCTTCGGCCTGACCCTGAACCCCATGTTCGGTGCTGCTGCCATGAGCCTGTCCAGCTTCTGCGTCGTGAGCAACGCCCTGCGGCTGAACCTGTTCGATCTGCACAGCACCAGGCACGACCACAAAACCGCTTCTCCCGCCGCTGCCCCGGTGCAGTCTGCGGCTGAAAATAACAAAAAATCGGACGCCGAAGCGCCCGAGGTCAAAACGGAGGATCATACCATGAAGAAGACCCTGAAAGTGGAAGGCATGATGTGCGGCCACTGCGAAGCCCGCGTGAAGAAGGCTCTGGAAGCCCTGCCCGAGGTGGATGAGGCTGTCGTGAGCCACGAGGCCGGCACCGCCATCGTCACCCTGAACGCCGAGGTCGCCGACGACGTGCTCAAGAACGCCGTCGAGGCACAGGACTACAAGGTCACCGGCATCCAGTAAGCTGTAAGATGCAGAAAAGCCAGCGCACGGAATGTGCGCTGGCTTTTGTTGTTGCTGTAAGCCTCTCCCCTTGGGAGAGGTGTCACCGAAGGTGACGGAGAGGGCAAGCCCGGTATAAAAGAGTTTCCGCACAGCGATAAGCAGGCTCTTTGTCAGAGCGATACTATCGCCGCGCCTGCGATTTTCCGTCGACATCCTTGCCCTCTCAGGCGCTTGCGCGCCAGCTCTCCCAAGGGGAGAGCCTGAAAGAGGTTACGGAGTCAGACGGTTGGGGCCGCGGAACAGGAACTCGGCGTCCTTGATGGACTGGCCGCAGAGCAGCATGGTCAGACGGTCGATGCCCAGACCGAAGCCGCCGTGCGGGGGGCAGCCGTACCGGAAGAACTCCAGATAGAACTTGACGTCATCGGCCAGGCCCTTCTCCTCTGCCTGCTTCTTCAGCACGTCGTAGCGATGCTCACGCTGTGCGCCGGTGGTGATCTCCACGCCGCGCCAGATGAGGTCGTAGCCCTGCGGCACGCCGTTCTCGTCGCGCATGTGGTAGAAAGCACGCTTCTCAGCGGAGTAGTCGGTGATGAACAGGAACTCGTGGCCGTAGTGCTTCTTGACCCAGTCGTAGCTCAGGCGCTCGGCCTCGGTGGTCAGGTCGCCCTTCTCGCTCTCATCGACCGTGTAGCCGAACTCCTCTTCCAGACCCTTGTACAGGTCGGCCAGCTTGACCACGGGGAACGGCGTGGTGGGGACGACGACTTCCAGACCAAACAGCTCCTTGATCTGCTCGCCGTACTGCTCCTTGACGGCCTTCAGGCCGGCAGTCAGAAGCTCTTCCTCCATCTTCATGACGTCCTTGTAAGAGGTGATGTAGCTGAACTCGAGGTCGAAGCCGGAGAACTCGGTGGAGTGCTTGTTGGTGTAGCTCTTCTCCGCGCGGAAGACGGGGCCGGTCTCGAAGATGCGCTCGAAGCCGGCGGCCATGGCCATCTGCTTATAGAACTGAGGGCTCTGGGCCAGATAGGCGTTGCGGTCGAAGTAGTCCACCTTGAACACCTCAGAGCCGCTCTCGCTGGCAGCAGCGATGAGCTTCGGGGTGTGGATCTCGATGAAGCTGCGCTCGAGCAGGAACTGACGCATGGCGTTGACGAAGCAGCTCTGTGCCTTGAACATCAGCTGGTTCTCGTCGGTGCGCAGGTCGATCCAGCGGTAGTCGATGCGCTGGTCGATGCTGGAACGCTCCACAGCCTTCTTCTTCTTGGTGGCGGCGATCTCCTTGCGGACGATGGGCAGCGCGTCGGCGATGCTCTCGATCTCGATGGTCTCGGGGATCATCTCGATGCCACCCATCTTGACGTAGTCGTTCTCCATCACCTTGCCGGTGACGGTGATGACAGAGTCCGGGGTCAGCTTGTCGATGGTGTCCACCAGCTCGGGGTGGTCCTCCTTCTCGACGGTGATCTGAAGTTTGCCGGTAATATCCTTCAGCACGATGAAGGCCATATATTTGCTGTTGCGCAGGTTCTCGATAAAGCCCTGCACCTTGACCGTGCTGCCAATTTCCTTTTGTACCTCATTGATATAGGTGCGTTCCATGGAAATCCTCCTTCTGTGTCTTGTGTACTGTTTTATTATATAACATTTCCGACATAAATCAAGACAAAACCACTTCGTTTCTCAAGATGCTCCGTCTCATCCCTGTTTCAGCTTTTTTCCCAGCCTCCACATCCAGCGTCCCGCCGCCGGGCAGCAGATCAGCATCCAGAGCTTGCTCTTTTCACGCTTCTTGCTGTTCGGGACGCGCAAGGCCGCCCGCCAGTGCTCTCGCGCCATCCGCACGATCTTGGCTTGCAGCTCCGGATCGGCATAGTCGCTGCCCGCCATCCGGTAATATACATGGGCGCAGACCACCGCCAGCCGTTCCTCGGCTGTTCGTTCCATCCTTTCTTCCCCGGGTCTCCTCTGCTCCCGGAGCAGTGCATAAATTCTTTCCCATGCCGTTATCTCGCTGAACTGCTTTGGCTTGAATGTCTCCTGATGGAGCGCCGAGCCATCCCGCATATAGTATGCGTACAGGCCGCACGGCAGATAAATATATCCTCCCGCCTTCAGAAGTGCCTTTGTGATAAACAGCGCATCTTCTCCGATCGAAAGCTCCTCATCGTACCGAATATCACGAAGAAATTCAGTCTTCATCATCCCTTTACAGCACCACAGGCTCCCATTTTCATCCCAGAATGTATATCGCCTCAGATCCATCCGCTCTGTTTCCGGCATTTTTTCCGGGAGGGCCTTAAAGGGGGCCTCCTTTTCAAAATCATTCACCCGCACATCCCTGCAGATCGCAACCGCCTCTCCGCTCTGCCGGAGGGCCAGATACAGCCATTCCATATATTGCGGAGCCACAGCATCGTCCGCATCCACAAAGCACACATATTCGCCTTTTGCCTGCTCCAGCCCCCTGTTGCGTGCTGAGGACACCCCGCCATTTTTCTTATGCAGGGTGCGGATGCGCGGGTCCTTCTCCGCGTATCTCTCCATGATCTCAGGGCTGCCATCCGATGAGCCATCGTTTATCAGGAGCAGCTCAAAATTCGAATACGTCTGTGTCAGGAGGCTCTCGATGCAGCGGGGGAGTTCTTTTTCCACATTGTAGACCGGTACGATCACGCTGATCTTCACATCTGTTCTGTCCGCCATCTTTTATCCTTTGCCTTTCTGCTCTGTTGATGTGCCGCCCAGCATCTCCGCTGTAACGTGATAATATTCCATCAGGTTCTGAAGTGCTTCATCGTTCCGCATCCTTCCGGCGGTGTTGACCGACATCAGGCACTGGCGCTGGCTGTTCCGGATAGTGAACCACTCCTTCGAGTTGGTGCTCACCTTCACTGCCGGGATCCTTTTCTGCGCTCCCACGATCTTGAGCCACATATCGTCCGCCGTCGGGCACAGCTCCATAATCTTCCCGCTGTCGAACTCGATGCCGCTGAAATAGCCTGCAGGATACAACACCCCTCCAACGCCCACCGGAAAAAGTGCTTCCGAAGGTCCTTTTTTGTCTGGCGACAGGCCGTACCACTCCTGATAAGGCGCCACCCTTCCGCCTTCAAACGCGATCTCATGCGCGCGGTAACAGCACACGCAGCCCGGATACTTTTCGTGGGTATCCCACAGCCCTTCCAGCCAGTTTTCCGGGTAGAGCGCATCATCATCCGCCGTAACGATCACATCATTTTCAAATTCCTGCGCGGTGTAGAACACCTTTTTAAAGGAGCGGATATTGTCGCAGAAGCGGATGTCCAGTCCCTTTTCTTTCAGGCGGAGCAGGTTTGCCGGGAGCTGTGCTTCCTCCGGAAATTCCTCCTTGGACAGCCAGAGCAGGATACGGTCCGCCGGACGGCTCTGCCGCAGGATGCTCTGGATCGTCAGATGGACTTTCCCGATTCGGAGCGGGAAGGTGGTCAGCGATACCACCATCCTTTCGCCCTGCGTTGTTCTCTGCTTCGGGAGCGGACTCCATGCACAATATATCGGATAAAGGGCATTCGCCGCCACTCCAAGCATCCGGTTCACCTTGATCTGGCGTTTCGTTGCCTTTGCCCATGGAGTCGCAAAGTGATACAGTTCATTCAGCATGTTATGTTTCTCTTATTTATGGTCATTTTTCTCTTCTTCGTGCAGCGTCCCGGTGCCGCCCTCCACCACGCCGTCGTGGTCGGCCACAGCCCGGATGGTGCCGAAGAAGCATTTGACGTCCAGCCAGAAGCTCATATGCTCCACATACCAGCCGTCCAGCTTCGCTTTCTCGGTGATCTCCAGCTCGTCGCGGCCATGGATCTGCGCCCAGCCGGTCAGGCCGGGGCGGACGTCGTTTGCGCCGTACTTGTCCCGCTCGGCCAGCAGGTCGTACTGGTTCCAGAGGGCCGGGCGCGGACCGATGACTGCCATATCGCCCACAAGGATATTCCACAGCTGGGGCAGCTCATCCAGACTGGTCTTGCGCAGGAAACGGCCCACCCGGGTGATATACTGCTCCGGGTCGTGGAGCAGATGGGTGGGCATGTCGTGGGGGGTGTCGATGCGCATGGTGCGGAATTTCAGGATGTCGAAATAGCTCTTATGGATGCCCACCCGCTTCTGCTTGAAGAACACCGGCCCCGGCGAGTCCAGCTTGATGGCAAGGCAGAGCAAAAGCAGCAGCGGCGACAGCACCAGCAGCCCGCAGGCCGACAGCACCACGTCCAGCAGCCGCTTGATTCCTTTTTGATACATGATGGTTCTCCCTTTTATTCCTAGAATATACTTATTATATACCATTTTCCCCTGCCCAAACAAGCCCCGGGCCGCATTTCCGGGCGAAAATGCCTGTTTTGTTGTATCGTTCTGACGGTTTTCTCTCTTGCCCCGCCGGGCCGGACGGCGTACCATAGACACAAGACCATCTGAGAGGAGCACTCTGTTTATGATACAGCGTTTTGTCATCGGGAAGCCTTTTCCCACCGAGAGCGTCGTGCTGGACCTGCCCGCCGAGACCGGCCCCGTGCCTTACCTGACACCGGACGGCGATGGCTGGCAGTATGTCATGCAGGAGAAGGACATCGTCTATGGCTTGGGCGAGATGCCCCGGGGCCTCAACAAGCGCGGCTGGCACTACGAGACGAACAACACCGACGAGAGTGAGCACGGCGAAAACCGGCTTTCCTACTACGCCGCCCACAATTTCCTGCTCATCTCCCCTGCCGACGGCAGCGGATGCATCGGCATCTTCGTCGATTTCCCGGGCAAAGTGAGCTACGACATCGGCTATACCCGCCACGACACTCTCCGCTTCGCCACGGCAGAGCCGAACTATGCGCTCTGCCTCATCACAGCCCCTACAGCGGCAGAGGTCGCAAAGGAGTTCCGGCAGCTCATCGGCCCCAGCTATATCCCGCCCAAGTGGGCGTTCGGTCTGGCCCAGAGCCGCTTCGGCTACAAGACCGAGGCCGACATCCGGGAGGTGGCCGCGCAGTACAAGGCCAATGGCCTGCCGCTGGACATGATCTGCATGGATATTGATTACATGCAGTCCTACGCTGATTTCACCATCGACAAGGCCCGCTTCCCCGACCTTGGCAAGCTTGCTTCCGACCTGAAAGCCGAGGGCATCCGGCTCGTTCCCATCATCGACGCAGGCATCCGCTGCGACGACAATGACCCCGTCTGCCGCGAGGGTCTCGAGAAGGGCTATTTCTGCACCAAGGAAGACGGCACGCCCTTTGTGGCGGCGGTCTGGCCCGGCAAGGCCTACTTCACCGACTTTCTCCGTCCCGAGGCCCGGGCGTGGTTCGGCAGGCAGTACAAGGCGCTCACCGACCTCGGCATCGAGGGCTTCTGGAACGACATGAACGAGCCCGCCCTCTTCTACTCCCCTGAGCGGCTGAAAGCCTTCTTCGAGAATGCCGCCGCCCTGAGCCGGAAGGATAACCTCGACCAGAACGATTTCTTCGGGCTGGTGCGCTCGGTGATGGGCCTGATGAATGCCCCCGAGGACTACCGCAGTTTCTACCACGATACCGCTGCCGGGCGGGTGCGCCACGACCGCGTCCACAACCTCTACGGCGGCTGCATGACCCGTGCTGTCGGCGAGGCCTTCCAGACCCTGCGTCCCGGCCAGCGCACCCTGCTCTACTGCCGCAGCAGCATCATCGGCGCCCACCGCTGGGGCGGGATCTGGCTGGGCGACAACCACTCCTCGTGGAGCCAGCTGCTGGCCAACATCCAGATGATGCCTGCCGTCCAGATGTGCGGCTTCCTCTACAGCGGTGCCGATTTGTGCGGTTTCAGTGAGGACACCACCCCCGATCTAGCGCTCCGCTGGCTCGAGTTCGGATTGTTCACCCCTCTCATGCGCAACCACGCCGACGCTGAGAGCCGGGAGCAGGAATTTTACCGCTTTACCGATGTTCTGCCCGCCATCCGCAATATGCTGAATCTGCGGTATGCCCTCCTGCCCTACCTCTACAGTGAGTTCATGAAGGCCGCGCTCGAGGACGCACCTTACTTCCGGCCTTTGGCTTTTGACTACCCTGCCGACCCCGACGCCCGGGAGGTGGACGACCAGCTGCTTCTTGGCGAGGGCCTGATGGTCGCACCCGTCCACACCCAGAACGCCCATGGCCGGACGGTCTATCTGCCTGAGGGGATGAAGATGCTGCGTCTGCGCAGCGTCTCCGACTACGATGAGGAAGTTCTGCCCGCCGGGCGGCACTATCTGCCCTGCGAACTTGGCGAGGTGCTGCTCTTCATCCGTCCGGGCCACACCGTACCGGTGGCACAGCCCGCCGCCAACACCGCCCAGCTGAACGATACGGCCCTCACCTTCTGGCGCTTCGCGCCCGACGGCCAGCCTGCGCCCTACCGGATGTATACCGACGACGGCGTGACCACCGATCACAACAGGCCCGAGCACTGGCGCATCGTCGGACAATAACGCAAAAACACCCGGAAGCATCTCCGGGTGTTTTTTGGTATTACAGGTATGCGACCGTCTCGGACAGGGGCTTTCTCGAGCCGTGGTTTGCCAGCGGCCCTGCGCCCTCTGCGGCATAGCCGAGGTCGAGGATCATCAGGACCTCTTCATTTTCCGGCAGGCCCAGCTCCTTGGCCAGCTCATCCGGGTCGAAGAAGTTGAGCCAGCAGCTGTCCACACCTGCGTTGGCGGCGGCCAGCATCAGGTGGGTCGCCACGATGGCGGCATCCTCCACGCCGGAGTCCCGCTTTCCGCCGGGATAAGTAAAGACGCTGTTTTTATCGAAGGCCACGACGAGACAGGTAGGCGCGCCATAGCGGCAGGGCGTCACCTTGTCGAGCTTTGCCAGGCTTTCTTCCGACTGCAGCACATAGATGTGCTGCTCCTGAAAATTCTTGGCGGTCGGGGCCAGCCGCCCCGCTTCCAGGATCTCCGTCAGCTTCTCGGCTTCTACCTTGCGTGTGCTGAAATTCTTGCAGGAATAACGCTCTGCAACGACCTTAGTAAATTCCATAACCGTTGTCCTCCTGACTTTGGGTGATAGACTTTTTATGTACAGAAGTCCCAGCATTATTGTAGCACGCTTTTTCTCTGAGAGCCACTGTTATTTTTACGAAGGGGTCTGTCGTTTTTTAAGAAACGGCGCGTCCGATTCAGCCGGATGTTCCCCGCAGGCCGCCCGGGTGAAAAGTCCTTGACAAATCCTTCTAAAAGAGTTACACTGTTCTCGTTCCGAGAAACAAATATGGGCCTATAGCTCAGCTGGGAGTGCAAGCGTATCGCTTTTGTGCCCCACAGAGTTGTGGGCATTCAAATGGGGAGTATGTCGGTTGGTCGCCCAACCGCGTCACGCCCCTAAATATGGGCCTATAGCTCAGCTGGGAGTGCAAGCGTATCGCTTTTGTGCCCCACAGAGTTGTGGGCATTCAAATGGGGAGTATGTCGGTTGGTCGCCCAACCGCGTCACGCCCCTAAATATGGGCCTATAGCTCAGCTGGGAGTGCAAGCGTTGCTTTCCCGATCTGGTGTTATAGCTCATTTGCCCCCATTAGAAATTGGGTGCTTTTTTGTGGGCTCGTAGCTCAGTTGGGAGTGCAAGCGTATCGCTTTTGTGCCCCACAGAGTTGTGGGCATTCAAATGGGGAGTATGTCGGTTGGTCGCCCAACCGCGTCACGCCCCTAAATATGGGCCTATAGCTCAGCTGGGAGAGCGTTCGGTTCGCATCCGAGAGGTCAAGGGTTCGAATCCCTCTAGG
>OAWX01000509.1_pt1 | contig 22755 bp, 21 predicted proteins | sample 1495571 | NCBI WGS metagenome assembly OAWX01 (sample SAMEA2580265, study PRJEB22360) | human gut metagenome | biome: human gut; feature: human-associated habitat; material: faeces | place: Denmark | collected 2008/2010 | reverse complement strand
CGGAGAGGTCGCGGCGGTCGCTGGATTGGGCTCCGCGGTCATCGATCTCGCAGAACAGGTCAGTCTGGATGCCGCCTTGGTGGTCGAAGTCGCTCATGCCGATGCCCGCTAAGCGAACATGCATACCATCCTGCCAGATGTTGTCGAGCAGTTCGAGTGCAACCGCCACGAAGATGTTCTCATCGTCGGTCGGATGAGGCAGCCGGCGCTGTGCCGTACGCCCGCTGCCATACGAATACTTAAGCTTGAGCGTTACCGTGGCACCCGTCAGCCCCTGACGGCGCAGGCGGCGTCCCACTGACTCTCCCAACAGCGCAATCGCCGCCTCAATATCCCCACGCTCAGTTAAATCTTTAGCAAAGGTGCGTTCATTGCTGACCGACTTGACCTCGCGCTCTTCATCGAGGCTCGTGACTTCGGAGATTTCGAGTCCCAGCGCACGCTGGCGCATGCGTTCGCCGTTGACGCCAAAAATAGAGGCCAAGGTGGATTCCGGTGCACGTGATAGCTCGCCGAGGGTGTAGATGCGCATGCGGCGCAGTCGCTCCTCGGCCGAGCGCCCGATGCCGCTCATGGCAGATACCGGCAGCGCGGCCATAAAGCGCTGCTCGGTTCCGGGGCGCACGATGGTCAGCCCAAACGGCTTATCCCGCTCGCTTGCGATCTTTGCGACCGTCTTGTTGCAGCCCACGCCAATGGAGCAGGTCACTCCCAGCCCTGCCACGCGGTCGCTTATACGCCGCGCAACCAGCAGCGGGTCTTCGGGCGCAAAGCGACCCGGTGTGATATCGATAAAGGCTTCGTCGATGGATACGCGCTCAACACGCGGGGTCTCGTCGGCGAGAATCGCCATGACCTGCGCGCTCACCTCGCGGTAGCGGTCAAAGTGCCCGTGTGTCCAAATGGCTTGCGGGCACAAGCGCCGCGCCTCGGCCGAGGGCATGGCAGAGTGCACGCCAAAGCGACGCGCCTCATACGAACACGTGGACACGACGCCACGCGAATCGGCGTCTCCGCCCACGATGAGCGGCTTTCCGCGCCATTCGGGATGATCGAGCATTTCCACGCTCGCAAAAAACGCATCGAGGTCCATCAGGCCCACCGCCGGACCCGTCCAGGGAGGCGGCGTGACGCCCATGGCATCCTCATAACCGTATGTATGTTCGCGTCTTTCCATGTCATGAGTATACCGCGCAGCTCATGTGGGGTGCGTGTATGTGCTTGCAAATCCCGAATTCTTGTCTAAGATATGGATTTGCCCTCGACTACACCGAAGAAGTTGGTCTCACGGACTTCACCTGCCCGCGTCGATGGCGTATTATGTTCAACTGTTTGTTTGTAGTTGCAGCCTAAAGCTGCTTGGTTGGAGGAGTTTCCTTTGGCAGTCAAGATTCGCCTTGCTCGTCACGGCGCTAAGAAGCGTCCGTACTACCGTGTCGTCGTCGCCGATTCCCGCGCCCCGCGTGACGGTCGTATCATCGAGGAGGTTGGCCGCTACAACCCGATGACCGCCCCCAAGACCATCAACCTCGACCTCGAGAAGATCGCCGACTGGCAGTCCAAGGGCGCTCAGCTCACCGACGCCGTCGCCGCTCTGGTCAAGGCCGCCAACGAGGGCGAGAAGACCGAGACCGTCGTCAAGAAGTCCAAGAAGCAGCTCGCCAAAGAGGCCGAGGCCGCTAAGGCTGCCGCTGAGGCCGCTGAGGGCGCCGAGGAGTAAATCGTGCCTGAGGTTGACGCTGCACAGCTCGAGGGTGAGGCAATGCTCTCAGATCGCATCGCCGATCTCGTCGAATATCTCGTTGTTCAGATCGTCGACGACCCGGATTCCGTGAGCCTTGAGGTCATCGATGGTGACGACGCCTCTACGATTGAGGTTTCGGTCGCCGAGGATGACGTCGCTAAGGTCATCGGCCGTCGTGGCCGTACCATCAAGGCCATTCGCACGCTCGCCCGTGCACTGGCCGCTCGCCTCGACACTGCTGTCGAGGTAGAGGTTCTGGGCTAGGACCTTGAGGTCCCAGTACAAAAACATCGCCCGTGTGGTCAAGCCGCACGGAAGGAAGGGGGAGGTCCTCGCGCAGCCGCTGCGGGGGCTTCCTTCTGTATTAGAGCCTGGTATGCGCGTCGCCCTGACGCCGCCGGCGCTCAAGCGCGACCGCTTTTGCACGGTCGTGTCCGTCACCGATACGGGCGATGGCGATCTGGTCTCGTTTGAGGGCATTGACGACTTGACGGCCGCCGAGGGCATCACGGGATGCTACGTGCTAGCAAATCGTGACGACTTTGAGCTCGATTCGCTCGACGCTGCCTATACCGACCTGATGGGTCGCGAGGTGGTCGACGAGCGCTTCGGTTCGCTCGGTACGATCGTCGAGATCATGTCGACGCCCGCTAACGATGTTTGGGTTGTCGAGGGTGATCGGTACGGCGAGGTACTGATTCCCGTGATCGAGCAGGTCGTGCTCGATCTTCCCGACACAGGAACAATTTCCGTCCACGCTATGGACGGCCTGATCGATATGGACAATTAGGGAGGACAACATGCTGATCGAGACCCTTTCGGTCTTTCCCGAGATGTTTGAGCCCGTCATGTCCACGTCGATTTTGGGCCGCGCCCGCAAGGCCGGCCTTTTTGATTTTAAGGCGTATAACCTGCGCGACTGGACGCACGACCGCCATCGTACCGTCGATGACGAGCCGTCCTGTGTCGGGGCGGCGGGCAGGGCATGCTCATGAAGGTCGAGCCTATCGCAGAGGCCATCGAGGCCATTAGCGCAGAGGGTCCCAAGCCCACTGTGGTGTTCTTTACCCCCTGTGGCGAGCCTTTTACGCAGCATGTGGCCGAGCGCCTGCTCAAAAGTGAGCGCCTGCTGTTTGTGTGCAGTCGCTACGAGGGCGTCGACGAGCGCGCGTATGCGTATGCCGATGAGCGTCTGTCGATCGGCGACTACGTGCTCACGGGCGGCGAGCTTCCCGCTATGGTCGTTGCCGATGCCGTCGTACGCCTGATTCCCGGCGCCCTTGGTGACGAAATGAGCAACGTCGACGAGTCATTCTCGACCGCCGAGGACGGAGGACTGCTCGAGTACGCGCAGTACACCCGCCCCGCCGAGTGCACGGGCGAGGGCGTGCCGCCGGTGCTTGTGAGCGGCGATCACGCCAAGGTCGATGCCTGGCGTCGCAAGAACGCCATCGAGCGCACCTGCTGCTGGCGTCCCGATCTGATCGAGACAGCGCGGCTCACGCCCGAGGAGCGCGCTTACGCGCAGGAGATTCTTGACGCTTCGTATTCGCAGAGCGAGGAGTGAGTATGGTTCCTACGCAACATTCCGCGTTGAGGGGCGCTTTTGAGTGGATCGCGGTCATCGCGATCGCGCTCGTGGCCACGTTCCTGATCCGTACCTTTGTGGTCGAGCCCTTTGTGGTGCCCACCGGTTCTATGGAGGACACGATCGAGATTGGCGACCAGATCCTGGCGCAAAAGGTGAGCCTCGAGCTCGGTCAGCCCGTCAAGCAGGGCGATATCGTGGTGTTTCACAACCCCGATGGCACCTCCGAGCATGATGTTCTTGTCAAGCGTGTTATTGCCACGGCCGGCCAGACGGTCGACCTGCAGGATGGCAAGGTGGTCGTTGACGGCCAAGCGCTCGACGAGGACTATACGACGGGCATGAGCTGGCCACTTTCGGTCCAAGCGCCCGGTGCTCAGGTAAGCTATCCCTACACCGTTCCCGACGGGTGCGTGTGGGTGATGGGCGACAACCGCGAAAACTCTGCCGACTCACGCTACTTTGGTCCCGTCGATCGCTCTGATTTGATCGCCGTGGCACTCGTGCGCTACTGGCCGCTCAACCGCATCGGCGCTATCGACTAAAAACCGCTATAGTACAGTACCTAACCGTGTAATCGTTTCGACGAGGGGATATTAGAGGCATGAACGCTTCATCGCTTTCCTTCCAAGACATCATCCTGCGCCTCCAGCAGTACTGGGGCGAGCAGGGCTGCGTCATTATGCAGCCCTATGACTCCGAGGTCGGTGCCGGTACCTTCCATACCGCGACCACGCTGCGCTCGCTCGGTCCCGCCGAGTGGCGCACCTGCTATGCGCAGCCTTGCCGCCGTCCCGCCGACGGCCGCTACGGCGAGAACCCCAACCGCATGCAGCACTACTATCAGTTCCAGGTGCTCATCAAGCCCTCTCCGGTCAACGCCCAGGAGCTTTACCTGGGGTCTCTTGCCGCTATCGGTCTGGACCCCAACGACCATGACGTCCGCTTTGTCGAGGACGACTGGGAGAGCCCGACGCTCGGCGCCTGGGGCCTTGGCTGGGAGGTCTGGCTCAACGGCATGGAAGTCACGCAGTTTACGTACTTCCAGCAGGTGGGCGGTATCGAGGTCGACCCCGTTCCTGTCGAGATCACCTATGGCCTGGAACGCATCGCCATGTACGCCCAGGGCGTCAACTCGGTCTACGACCTGGTGTGGAGCTACCTGCCCGACGGCACGCCCATGACCTATGGCGACGTGTTCCTCGAGAACGAGCGCGAGTTCAGTGCCTACAACTTTGAGGTCGCCAACGTCGAGATGATGCGTCAGAAGTTTGACGACTACGAGGCCGAGTGCCATTCCTGTCTAGAGCGCAAGCTGCCGCTGCCGGCATATGACTGCGTCATGAAGTGCAGCCACGCTTTCAACCTGCTCGATGCCCGCGGCGCTCTGTCCGCAGTCGAGCGTGCCAACTACATCCTGCGCGTCCGCGCCGTCGCCAAGGCGTGCTGCGAGGCCTACATGGCCGAGGTCGCCGGAGTCAACGAGAATGCCGACCAGGAAGGCGAGGTGGCGTAAGCCATGGCAGACGCTAAGGATTTCCTGTTTGAGATCGGTACGGAGGAAATGCCCTCTGCACCGCTGAACAATGCCGTCAAGCAGCTTGGCACCATGATCGCCAAGGGTCTCGACGAGGCCGGTCTGGCCCACGGCGAGGTCCGCGTGATCTCGAGCCCGCGCCGCCTGGCTGCACTCGTTGCCGATGTCGCCACCGCGACCGACGAGGTTCACGAGGTCAAGCGTGGCCCCGCGGCCAACATTGCCTTCGACGCTGACGGTAACGCCACCAAGGCCGCCCAGGGCTTCGCCCGCAAGTGCGGTGTGGCTGCCGAGGACCTGGTCCGTCGCGAGGACACTGACGGTCGCGAGTATGTGTTCGCCGAGAAGAATATTCCCTCCGCACCGGCTACGCCGATTCTGACCGCTCTGTGCGAGAAGACCATCGCCGGCCTGCAGTGGCCCAACTACCGCTCCCAGCGCTGGGGTCACGAGCATGCTACCTTTGTTCGTCCGGTCCGTTGGATTTGCTGCCTTCTGGGCGAGGATGTTGTGCCCGTGTCGTTTGCCGACGTGACGAGTGGCAACACCACGCGTGGTCATCGCGTACTTGGCCCCGGTGACCATGTGGTCGCCAGCCCCGCCGTCTACGAGCAAGTGCTCGAGGACGCCGGCGTGCTTTCTGCCGAGCGTCGTCGTGAGGCCATCCTCGCCGGTATCGCCGAGGTCGAGGCTGCCCGTCCCGGCTGCCATGTCGATACGCCCAAGAAGGTCTTCGAGGAGGTCATTAACCTCTGCGAGTGGCCGACGGTGCTCGTCGGTACCTTCGATGAGGAGTTCCTCAAGGTCCCGCACGAGATTATCTGCGAGTCCATGCTCACCAACCAGCGCTACTTCCCGATCTATGACGGCGAGGGCAAGCTCACGCGTGAGTTCGTGGTCGTCTCCAACAGCAAGCCCGAGAACGCCGAGCGCGTGATCGACGGCAACGAGCGCGTTGTGCGTGCCCGTCTGGACGATGCCAAGTTCTTCTACGAGGAGGACCTGAAGATCTCCCTCGACGAGTTCCGCGAGCGTCTGGCCAAGGTTGCCTTCCAGGAGAAGCTCGGTAGCGTGCTCGCCAAGTCCGAGCGCATCGAGCAGCTCGCGCTCGCTATCGCCCGCGAGGCTCATCTGGGCGCCCACCTTGCCGCCGATGCCGCTCGCGCCGCGCACCTGTGCAAGGCCGACCTGGTGTCTAACGCCGTTGTCGAGTTCACGAGCCAGCAGGGCGTGATGGGCGGTTATTACGCGACCGCGATGGGGGAGAACGACGAGGTCGCTCATGCTATCCGCGATCACTATCGTCCCCGCTTTGCCGGTGACGAGCTGCCTGAGGGCACCGCTGGCTGCATCGTGGCTTGCGCCGACAAGCTCGATACCATCGCCGGTATCTTTGCCATCGGCGAGCCCCCGACCGGCTCCTCCGACCCCTACGCGCTGCGTCGTGCCGCTATCGGCATCATCAACATTCTGCGCGACCGTCTGCCGATCGACCCCACGTCGCTCATCGACTTCGCCCTCGAGCTCTACAGTGAGCAGGGCATTGAGTTCGACGCCGCCGAGGTCGCCCAGCAGGTTCGCGACTTCTTCCACGGCCGTCTGGTGAGCATGGCCCGCGACGAAAAGATCCCGGCCGATACCGTTGCCGCCGTCTCCGCGGTGCACATCATCGCCCCGTCCGTCTTCTTCGCCCGCTGCGCCGCCCTCGACGAGGCCCGCAAGAACGACGCCGAGACGTTCGATAACCTGGCGACCGCCTATGCCCGCGCCGCGCACATCTCCAAGCCCGAGCTGGGCGCGGAGTACGACCGCGCCCTGATGGGCGAGGTCGAGCTCGCGCTTGCCGATGCCTCCGAGGCTGCTCAGACCGCTGTCGACGCCGCCCTCGCTGCCGAGGATTACCCGGTCGCATTTGCCGCCCTCGCCGCCCTGCGCGCCCCCATCGACCGCTTCTTCGACGAGGTCATGGTCATGGACAAGGACGAGCAGCTTCGCGATAATCGCCTTAAGCTGCTCAACCGCTTCGAGGCCGTTTTCTCCGGCATCGCAAACATCGGTGAGCTTGCTCGCAAAAAGTAAGCCAGCCTGCGCATAAGCGCAAAAGGAGCCCCGCATGGATTGCCCGGTCACCGCTCGTCCCACCGTTATCGTTATCTCCGACTCGCTCGGTGATACCGCTTGTGAGGTGGTGCTTGCGGCGTCCGGGCAATTTGATGAAGGGGCTTTTCGCGTTTTACGCCTGCCCAAGGTGACCTCCGTGGAGCAGGTCAAGTCGTTTGTGGGTCCGCGCGTCGATGCCGATCATCGCGATATTGCCGTGTTCCACACCATTGTCGATCCGGCGCTTCGCGCCCGCGTGCTCGATTACCTGGGCATGCTGCATATCCGTTCGGTCGACCTGATCGGCCCGACGCTCGCCGTGCTGTCGTCGCTCATCGGTGTGCCGCCCAAGGGCGTTGCGGGCGTGATTCACAAGACCGATGACCGCTATTTCCATCGTATCGAGGCCATGGAGTATTTCGTTGAGCACGATGACGGGCGCGGTTGCGACGATTTGTCGGGTGCCGATATCGTGCTGCTGGGCGTATCGCGCACGTCCAAGACGCCGCTGTCGATGTATCTGGCTTATCAGGGCTACAAGGTTGCCAATGTTCCGTTGGCCCATGGCATGGAGCCGCCGAAGTCGATTTACGAGGTCGACCCGATGCGCCTGTTCGGCCTGATTTCGACCGTCGATGTGATTTCCGAAATTCGCGATAGCCGCTTGGGCGATGACTACGCTCGTGCCGTTGCCGGCTCCTATGCCGAGCCCGAGAGCGTGCGCAGCGAGCTCGAGGAAGCCCGTTCCCTCATGAAGCGGCTAGGCTGCTTTGTGGTGCGTACCGACGGCAAGGCCATCGAGGAGAGCGCTGCCGAGATCATTAGCCACTTGGAGGAAATCCAAGAAGCCCGTGCCCGCCGCGCCGCCCGTCGAGCCTAACAGTAGCAGCATTTTGATAAAGCGATTTAGCAAAAATATCGCATCTGACCTGCACCTTCTTACAGTGATATCTTCATAAGGTAACCACCTTTACCTACCATTTACCGCCAGTTTTAGCACGTTTACCAAACCGCGCATCCTCTGCTTAAGCCCGCTCAAAACCCGCCGTATAGTTCCCTCATGGCCCGCATCTGGCGGGTCGATTCGTTACCACGGTCGTGTGCGTAAGCGCATGGAAGGGGAAGTATCGTGAGCGATTGCAAGAGGGTTTACCGTTTTGGAACCGACGCCCAGGGCACCTGTGTCACCGAGGGCGACAAGTCCATGAACTTCGTGCTTGGCGGCAAGGGCGCAAACCTTGCCGAGATGAGCCGCATCGGCCTGCCGGTTCCCGGTGGTTTTACCATTACCTGCCAGACCTGTGTCGAGTACTCCGGTGCCGGCAACGTCTGGCCTGAAGGCGCGCTCGATGAGATCGTTGCCGCCGAGGAAGACCTCGAGTCCCGCTGCGGCAAAAAGCTCGGTGACGCCTCCGATCCGCTGCTCGTGTCGGTTCGCTCGGGCGCTCCGTTTTCCATGCCCGGCATGATGGACACGGTCCTCAACTTGGGTCTCAACGACGACTCCGTTCAGGGTCTCATTGCCCAGACGCAAAACCCGCGCTTTGCTTGGGATAGCTACCGCCGCTTTATCCAGATGTTTTCCAACGTCGTCATGGGCGTTGACGCCGACCTGTTCGAGAACGCCCTGACCCAGGCCCGTCTGGTCGCCGGTGTTCGCGTCGATTCCGAGCTTTCGGCCGAGGACCTGCAGGAACTCGTCGAGACCTTTAAGGGCATCTTCTCCGAGAACGTCGATGCCGCCCTGTATCCCGAGCTCGAGGTCGCTGACGGCAAGCCCGTCTTCCCGCACGACCCGGAGCTTCAGCTACGCCTTGCCATCCAGGCCGTCTTTGGCAGCTGGATGAACGAGCGCGCCTGCATCTACCGCAAGCAGCATGGCATTTCCGACGAACTCGGCACCGCCGTCAACGTGCAGGCCATGGCCTTTGGCAACAAGGGCGAGACATCTGCGACCGGCGTTGCCTTCACGCGCAATCCGGCCGACGGCACCAAGGAGTTCTACGGTGACTTTTTGGTTAATGCCCAAGGCGAGGACGTCGTCGCCGGTATCCGCAACACCGAGCCCATCGCCGACCTCAAGACTACCCCGGGCCTTGAGTCCGCGGGCGAGGAGCTCGAGCGCGTCTTCCTGACGCTCGAGGATCACTATCGCGACATGTGCGACATTGAGTTCACCATCGAGCAGGGCAAGCTCTGGATGCTCCAGACCCGCGTGGGCAAGCGAACTGCCACCGCCGCCCTGCGCATCGCCATCGAGATGGTCGAGGAGGGTCTGATCACCCGCGATGAGGCTGTGAGCCGCATCGATCCCGCGCAGCTCGACCAGCTCCTGCACCCACAGTTCGACGCTTCCAAAAAGTACGAGGCTCTCGCCAGCGGTCTTAATGCCAGCCCCGGTGCCGCCGTGGGCGAGGTCGTGTTCTCGAGCGACGACGCCGTCGCGCGCGCCAACGAGGGCCACAAGGTCATTCTGGTTCGTTGGGAGACCAACCCCGACGACCTGAAGGGCATGGTCGCCGCCGAGGGCATTCTGACCAGCCACGGTGGCAAGACGAGCCATGCCGCCGTTATCGCCCGCGGCATGGGTACGCCCTGCGTCTGCGGCGTTGAGCGCTTCCATATCGACGCCGCCGAGAAGGTCGTGCGCATCGAGGGCAGTGACCGCGTGCTGTACGAGGGCGACGTTATCTCCATCGACGGTACCCAGGGTATCGTCGTCGACGGCGCCGTTGATCTGGTCTCGGCCGAGCTCACCGGCGACCTGGACACCATCCTGTCCTGGGCCGACGAAATCCGTTTGGACGAGACCAGCGGCCATGCCAACCATGTGCGCGTCAACGCCGACAACCCCGAGGATGCTGCACTCGCACTCGAGTTTGGCGCCGAGGCTATTGGCCTGTGCCGCACCGAGCACATGTTCCTGGGCGATCGCAAGAACATCATCCAGAGCTTTATCCTTTCTGACGATGAGGCCGTGAAGCAGCAGGCCCTGGCCGACCTGCTCAAGGTTCAGACCGAGGACTTCCTGGCGATGTTTAAGACCATGTCCGGTCGCGATGTGGTCGTTCGCCTGCTCGATCCGCCGCTTCATGAGTTCCTGGATAATCCTCGCGAGCTTGAGGTCGCCATCACCAAGAAGGAAGCCGCTGGCGCCAGCGAGGAAGAGCTTGCCGTCCTGCGCGCCCGCCTGCGTCGTATCGACGGCATGGTCGAGTCCAACCCGATGCTCGGCCTGCGCGGTGTGCGCCTGTCTGTCGTCTTTAGCGATCTGCCGCTCATGCAGGTTCGCGCCGTCGCCACGGCTGCTGCCCGCCTCATCAAGGAAGGCGTCGACCCGCGCCCCGAGATCATGGTTCCGCTCGTTTCCATCACGGCGGAGCATGTCCAGACCCGCGAGGTTATCGAGCGCGTGATCGCAGAGGTTTCCGACGAAGAGGGCGTCGAGCTCAATATTCCCGTGGGCACGATGCTCGAGCTGCCGCGTGCCTGCATGGTCGCCGACGAGATCGCCCATTACGCAGACTTCTTCTGCTTTGGCACCAACGACCTCACCCAGACGACCTTCGGTTTCTCGCGTGACGACGCCGAGGCTAAGTTCATCCCGCTGTATATGCATAAGAAGATCTTGGAGGACAATCCTTTCGAGACCATCGACACGGCGGTACTCGAACTGGTGCGCTTGGCCGTCGAGAAGGGCCGCGCCACCAACCCCGACATGCACTTTGGCGTGTGCGGTGAGCACGGTGGCGACCCCAAGTCCATCAAGGGCCTGTTTAACGTGGCCGACGTGGACTACGTGTCCTGCTCGCCCTACCGCGTGCCCCTCGCACGCCTGGCTGCCGCTCAGGCCAAGCTCGAGGCCAAGCGTTCCGCCTAACGTTTTGGGTTTAGACGCCTAGCGTAGTCCCCTTCATGCCGCCCGTCTCATTCGTGAGACGGGCGGTTATCATGTGCGGGTTTTGTCTTTTTGTCTGCGTAAAAAATTGTTCTTGCAGCAGAAACCCGCGCGTGTATACTCGAATACGTTTGTTCAACTACGTGCCGGCCAAGGTGGTACGGCACCTCTAGAAGAGTAAGGAATTGCACATGGATTACATCCGCGCAATCGAGCGTCAGCAGATCCGCGAGGACATTCCTCAGGTTCGCGTCGCCGACAACGTCAAGGTTCACTACCGCATTAAGGAAGGCGACCGCGAGCGCATCCAGGTCTTCCAGGGCGACGTCATCCGCATGGCCGGCGCCGGTGCCCGCGAGACCTTCACCGTCCGCAAGATGTCCTTCGGTGTCGGTGTTGAGCGTACCTTCCCGCTTCACAGCCCCAAGATCGCCAAGCTCGAGGTCGTTCGTCATGGTCGCGTCCGTCGCGCCAAGCTGTACTACCTCCGCGACAAGGTGGGCAAGGCTGCTCGCATCCCCGAGAAGCGCTAAGAAGATCGCAGCGTCTGTCCACTCGTTTGGACACAAGGGTCACCTTCGGGTGGCCCTTCTTTTTATCTGATTTGCATGCAAGGAGGGCCTGGTATGGCCAATATGACGAGCTCGGTTTCGGCATCGCAGGTTGCCGGAGAGCTGGCGAGCGCAACGTTTGAGGAGATCCCCGCCCTCGTGGAGCATTATCGCGAGGACCCGCGCCAGCAGGTGATCAAGGCTTGCGAGCGTGCTCTTAAGCGCCATGCCAAGGAACTTGCCGAGCGCGAGCGCGTCAATGACATGTACGAGCTTATGCATGAGCTTGGCGGCGATGGGGTGGTCGTTGGTGTCGACGAGGTGGGTCGCGGATCGGTGGCCGGTCCTTTGACGGTATGCGCTGTCTGCCTTCCTATGGAGCCGCGCGTCTGGGGCATCAACGATTCCAAAAAGCTCACGCCGGCGCGCCGCGAGTTGCTCTCAGTGAAGATTGCCGAGGTGGCGACGGCGATCGGTTTTTGCCATATCGCGCCTAAGGATATCGATGAGATGGGCATGGCCCGTGCTATCCGTACCGCCGTTGCGGGCGCCGTGGCCGATACGGGGCTCGAGCCCGATTGCGTGCTTATGGATGGCAACCCCTTGGGCGCCGTTCCTAACGAGCGCGATGTGGTGAAGGGCGATGCCAAGATCGCCTGCATCGCCGCGGCGTCCATCATGGCTAAGGTCACGCGTGACGAGATGATGGTCGAGTACGACGCTGAGTATCCCGAGTACCATCTGGCCGAGTCGAAGGGCTATGCGAGCCCCGAGCACATCGAGGCCATTCGAAAACATGGACTTTGTCCACTGCATCGTGTGAGCTTTTGCGGAAACTTTCTGCAGACTGAGCGCCTTTTCTAGGTCAATTGTGGAGACAGGGACCTCTGGGGTTTTATAAACCTGCTGGTAGCGGGCCGTATGCAACACCATTGTTGCGTACGGCCCGTTTTTTGACGGCATTTGGTCAGCTTTTGGTTAGCTTCCGGTACTTACCCGCATGAAAGGTGCCCTCATCATCGGGGCACTGCAGTGTGCGGGAAAGGAGACCCCATGAGTGCCGCAAGCAAAAAGAGCAAGACACAGCAGCTCAAGGAGCGTTGGGAAAACGGCGAGCTCGACTGCGGGGCGATGACGCCCGAGTTTATCAAGGGACTCAGTCCCCGCGAGCTGGGCATGCTGGGCGAGCTGATCACCATCGACTACTTTAACGAGCGCGGCTACACCTTGCTGGAGCAGGGTTATCGTTGCACCGAGGGCGAGGCTGATCTGGTGCTGCTCGATGAGCTCGACGATGTCGTGGTGATGGCCGAGGTCAAGACCAGACGCGTCGTACTGGATTGCAACACGCGGGTCTTTCCCGAGGAGGCCGTGGACGCCCAAAAGCAACGCCGCTACCGCCGCATCGCAAGCTGCTATCTTATGGAGCATTATCCGCTCAAGGCGATCCGCTTCGATGCCGTGGGTGTCACCATTCGCGGCGGGCATATCGCCGAGATCGAGCATCAGTACAACGCGTTCGATTGGCAGGTGTCGTGATGGCGTTCGAGACGTTTGCCGTTCACGCGGCCTGCATCCGCGGCGTCGAGGCGATTCACGTCACGGTCGAGGTCTCGCTTGCCGGCGGCGTTCCGGGCATTCAGATGCTCGGCATCCCGAGTATGGAGGTGATGGAGTCACGTGGTCGTATTCGCTGTGCGATGCGCTCCGCCGGGTTCGAGATCCCGCGCTCGGGCATTACGGTCAATCTGGCGCCCGGCGATATTCGCAAGACCGGTAGCGGCTTTGATCTGCCCATCGCCATCGCGGTCCTAGCGGCCGATGGTCAGATTCCCCGCGACAACCTCGATCGCTGCCTTATCGCCGGCGAGCTCGGCTTGGACGGTACGGTGCTTCCTGTCAAAGGCGAGGTGGCGTTTCAGCTATTGGCTCGCGACATGGGGCTGTCTTTTATCGCCGGTAGGTCCGACCAGCATGTGCCACTCGCGGGCGTGGATTGCGGCTTTATCGCGCATCTGTCTCAGCTTGCTCACGGCATGGGCGATGCCGCACGGCACTACTTGGATTCCGAGGGTGTCGAGGCGACCTTTGAGCCCGAGCTCGACTATGCAGACGTGCTGGGGCAGGAAGTCGCTAAACGCGGCATGGCGCTTGCGGCGGCAGGAGAACTCGGCTTGCTCATGATCGGGTCTCCGGGATCGGGCAAGACGATGCTCGCACGCCGTATGACCGGCATCCTGCCCGAGCTTTCCGTTGAGGATCAGCAGGAGGCACTGTGCATCCATTCGGTTTTGGGTGAGAACATTGATGGCTTGTTGGCGGGGCACCGCCCCTTCCGCAGTCCCCACCACAGTATTTCGACCGCAGGCCTTATCGGCGGCGGGCGCCCGGTGCGCCCGGGTGAGATCAGCCTTGCTCATGGCGGCGTGCTCTTTTTGGACGAGCTTGCCGAGTTTCCCACTGGCGTGCTGCAGACGCTGCGTCAGCCCATCGAGCGCGGCTACGTGAGGATCGTACGCGTCGACGGGGCTTTTACCTTCCCGTCGCGCTTTCAGCTGCTGGCTGCGAGCAATCCCTGCCCCTGCGGCTTTTTGGGCGATCGCGAGGTACCGTGTCGCTGCTCGGCGGCGATGGTCGAGCGCTATCGGTCTAAACTGCGCGGTCCTTTGGCCGACCGTATCGACATGATGATCGATGTGACCCGTCCCGACCCTCAAGTGATTATCGAGGGCGCAGAGGGTATGTCGTCGGCCGAGTTACGTGACTACGTTGTGCGCGGTCGCGCCTTTCGCGCTTGGCGCGAATCCCGCATGGACGATGCGGATGCCGAGGCCGAGGATGACGAGACACGGTCCATTGACGGCGTCGTTTCGACCTTCGAGCTCGATGATGCGGCGGAGAAGTGTGTGCTCGGCCTATCCAAACGCACGCATCTCACAGGGCGTGGCATCGTGCGCCTGGTTCGCATTGCGCGTACGATCGCAGATGTCGCCGAGAGCGAGCAGGTGACGCAGGACCACGTGCTCGAGGCGGCGATGTACCAGGGAAGGAGGGACCAATGATGGCCGAGGGGACCTTCGAGCTGCATCCAGGTGATGCGTTGTATCCCGAGACCGTTTTGGAGCTTTCAGATTTACCCCAGACGCTTTATGTGCGCGGCAACCCCGAGGTGCTTTCGACGCCCGCGCTCTCCATCATCGGCGCGCGCAAGGCCTCGCCGTATGGTCTTGCCGTGGCAGAGCTTGCGGCGAAGGTGGCGGTTGAGGCGGGAGTGACGGTAGTTTCGGGCGGTGCGGTCGGTTGTGACCAGGCCTCGGGTTGGGCTGCGGTCAACGCCGGCGGCAAACACGTTGTGGTGCTGGGGACGGGCGCCGACGTGGTCTACCCGCGTTCGAGCGCGGGGCTGATTACGCGCACGCTTGATACGGGTGGCGCGGTCGTGTCGATCTCTCCGTGGGGCATGGGTCCGCGCAATTTTGCCTTTCCGCGCCGCAATCGCGTGATCGCGGCCCTGTCGCAAGCCCTCTTTGTATCCGAGGCGGGTATGCCTTCTGGGACGTTTTCTACAGCCGAGGCTGCTATGGATTTGGGGCGCGAACTTCTTGCCGTGCCGGGGTCGATCCTATCGCCCGAGTCGCGTGGCACGAATTACCTCATTGCGAACGGTGCCTGCTGCATCGTCGACGAGGAATCTATCGAGATGGCTATCTCACGCATCTACGGAACCCTGCGCTACTCGCGCCCCATTGCTCCCGGCATTGCCGACCTTGATCCAACGCAGCAGACCGTGATGCATGCGCTCATCGCCTCTCCGCTCAAGGTCGACGACATCGCGGCGCTCGTCTCGCTCGATGCTGTCGGCGTACTCAAACTCTTGGGTTCGCTTGAACTCGAGGGCCTTATCGAGCGCATGATGGATGGAAGGTATGCGCCCTCCAAGTTTGCCCTTCACGCCCAGACACCCTTCGGTCACAATGGAAAACGTGTCAATTAGAAAGGTGTTTGCAGATGCAGTTCGATCAGGTGACAGTTATCGGTGGCGGTCTGGCGGGGTCGGAGTGCGCGATCCAGCTGGCAGATCGCGGGTTTGCCGTAAAGCTGTGCGAGATGCGCCCCCAGGTGAGCTCCCCGGCCCACCATACCGATCACCTGGCAGAGCTCGTCTGCTCCAATTCGTTTAAGTCGACCCGTCCGGATTCCGCGGCTGGTTTGCTGAAAGCCGAGCTTGAGCGCATGGGTTCAGTCCTGCTCGATTGCGCCCATCGCGCGGCTGTTCCCGCCGGTGGCGCCTTGGCGGTCGACCGCGTCAAGTTTTCCGAGCTTGTCGAGGCCGAGGTTGCCGCCCGTCCCAATATCGAGGTCGTGCACGGCGAGGTCACGCAGATTCCCGAGGGTCACGTGGTCATTGCCGCGGGCCCGCTGTGTTCACCGGCGCTGAGCGAAGAGGTCATGAAGCTCGTCGGTGGCGACGCCCTTGCGTTCTTCGATGCGGCGGCGCCGATCGTCGATGCCTCCACGCTCGATATGGACGTGCTGTTCTCGCAGTCGCGCTACGAGGAGCAGGGGAGCGGCGACTATCTCAACGCTCCGCTCAATAAGGAGGAGTACGAGGCCTTTATCGAGGCGCTTACCACGGCCGACCGCGTGGTGCTCAAAGACTTTGAGGGCGGCGATTTGTTCCAGGCCTGCCAGCCTGCCGAGGAAGTTGCGCGCACCGGCAAGGACGCCATTCGCTTTGGCGCCATGAAGCCCGTTGGCCTCACCGACCCGCGTACCGGACGTCGCCCCTGGGCGGCGATACAGCTGCGTGCCGAGAACAAGGAGAAGACCGCCTATAACCTGGTGGGCTTCCAGACCAACTTGACCTTTGGCGAGCAGAAGCGCGTCTTCCATATGGTGCCGGGCCTGGAGAACGCTGAGTTCTTCCGCTACGGTGTCATGCATCGCAATACCTTTGTCGACGCTCCGCACGTGCTCGATGGCACCTTTGCCGTGCCCGGTACCGGCGTGCGCCTGGCCGGTCAGATCACCGGCACCGAGGGGTACATGGAAGCCGTGGCGACAGGTCTGCTCGCGGCGCTCAACACCTATGCCGAGGCTATCGGTGCCGCGGGCGTCGAGTTGCCGCGTGTGGGTGCCCTGGGTGCGCTCGTGGGCTATGCGACCGATCCTGCCACCGTGGGCTATCAGCCTATGCATGTCAACTTTGGCCTGGTGCCGCCACTCGAGGATGGTAAGCGCCGCAGCAAGCGCGACCGCTATCAGGCCTATGCGGACCGTGCGCTCGAGGCCCTCGATGCCTACTTGGCCACGCGTTCCGACTTGTTTGGAGGCGACCGGTCATAGCCTTTGACCTGTACGACACCGTCGACTCTTTTATCGCCTATATCGCACGCGTTGAGGGGCTTTCTCCCAACACGGTGACGGCCTATGGCTCGAGGCTAGAGCGCTTTGCTGCCTGGTGCGAGCGCGAGGATATTGATGCTTTCGCTGCCGACGTGCGCACCATTCGTCGCTATCTTGCCGAGCTTTCGCGTGAGCAGGTGGCTCCCCGAACGCTTGCGGCGCACCTGTCGGCTATTCGATCTCTCTATCGCTGGATGGCTGCCGAGGGGATTGTCGAGGGCGATGCGGTCTCGGCGATCGCGTCGCCCAAGCTGCCGCGTGACCTGCCGGGCGTCCTTACGACCCAGCAGGTCGAGGCGCTGCTCAAGACGCCTGATACCTCAACACCCGCGGGACTGCGCGATGCGGCGATGCTCGAGTTGCTCTATGCCTCGGGTGCCCGCATCTCAGAGCTTGCGGCGCTCAATGTGGAATCCATCTCATGGTCCGAGCGCACACTGCGCCTGTGGGGCAAGGGAAGCAAGGAGCGCATCGTTCCTCTGTATCGTCGTGCGCTCGATGTGACGCGTCTCTATATTGAAGAGGGGAGGCCGGAGTTGCTCGCTCGGGCAAAGCGCCGCGACCTCGCTACCGGGCCGCATCCGCTGCTTATATCGGCGCGCGGCAATCGCATGAGCGCCGCGATGCTCCGGCGGCGGTTCCATACGCTGGCGACGCTCGCCGGCATTCCGGCTGACATCGCCCCGCATGCGATGCGCCATACCTTTGCGACCGACTTGCTCGAGGGCGGTGCGGACCTGCGCTCGGTTCAAGAGCTGCTAGGTCATGCGAGCCTGTCCACGACGCAGATCTACACGCATCTCACACCCGATCGGCTTAAGCGGGCTGTGGCTCAAGCCCATCCCCGCGGCGAATAGTGGCTGGCACGTCCCGCGCCGCACTCAGGTGTGTGGTTTTGATTGCGGGTTGGCAGGAAGAGGCATTCCTGCTATCATTCATCGGGTTGCTTCACGGCAACATGTTTTTATCACGCACGCGCGGCTACTTCATACCGTGGTGCCCGGGCTTTGGTAGCACATGTCCGGGTTGGTTTTGGAGGATGACCCCGCGCGGAGGCAAACCACAGGAGGTTTAACATGGCTACCAAGATTAATATCCGCACCCTGCTCGAGGCCGGCTGCCACTTCGGTCACCAGACCCGTCGCTGGAACCCCAAGATGAAGCCGTTCATCTTCGGTGAGCGCAACGGCATCTACATCCTCGACCTCAAGCAGACCATCCTCGACGCCGACCAGGCCTACACCTTCGTCAAGAACGTCGCCAAGGGTGGCAACGTGCTGTTCGTCGGCACCAAGAAGCAGGCTCAGGAGGCCGTCAAGAACGCTGCTGAGCGCGCCAACATGCCTTACATCAACCAGCGTTGGCTCGGCGGTATGCTGACCAACTTCGTCACCATCCGCTCCCGCATCAACCGCATGGAGGAGCTCGAGGCCATGGTCGAGGACGGCCGCATGGCTGTTCTGCCCAAGAAGGAGCAGGCTGTTCTCGGCAAGGAGCTCACTAAGCTCCAGACCAACCTCGGTGGCGCCCGCGACATGAAGGGTCTGCCCCAGGCTCTCTTCGTCATCGACACCAAGCGCGAGGAGAACGCCATCAAGGAGGCCCAGCGCCTGAACATCCCCGTCGTCGCCCTGATCGACACCAACTCCGATCCCGACGAGGTCGAGTACGGCATCCCCTGCAACGATGACGCTATCTCCGCTGTCACCCTTATGTGCGAGCTCATGGCTGACGCCTGCCTCGCTGGCTCCGGCAAGGAGCAGGTCTCCGAGGCCGAGATGGCCGCTGAGCCCAAGGCCGAGTAAATCAGTCTTAGTTAATTCTTTTTCATCTCTTTGAAAGGAACCACAATGGCCCAGATTACCGCCGCTATGGTCAAGCAGCTCCGCGAGATGACCGACTCCCCGATGATGGAGTGCAAGAAGGCTCTCGTCGAGGCTGACGGCGACATGGACGCCGCTGTCGACGTTCTGCGTAAGAACGGCCTTGCCAAGGCTGCCAAGAAGGCTGGCCGTGAGACCAACGAGGGCGCTGTCGCCGCGTTCGTCTCCGAGGATGGCAAGACCGGCGCTCTGCTCGAGCTCTCCTGCGAGACTGACTTCGTTGGCTCTAACGCCAAGTTCACCGGCTTTGCTTCCAAGGTCGCTGAGGTTGTCGCTACCACCGAGCCTGCTGACGTCGACGCTCTGCTCGAGAAGCCGATGGGCGAGGAGACCGTTTCCTCCGAGCTCACCGAGATGATTCACATCATGGGCGAGAACATGAAGATCTCCCGCTTCGCTGCCCGCAAGGCTGAGAACGGCGCGCTCGCTTTTTACATCCACATGGGTGGTAAGATCGGCGTCCTCGTCGAGTTCGCCTTCGAGAAGGCTGAGACCGCTCAGGCTGAATCCTTCAAGACCTTCGCTCACGACGTTGCCCTTCAGGTTGCCGCCGTCGCCCCGATCTGCGCTACCCGCGATCAGGTTCCGGCCGAGACCGTCGAGCACGAGAAGCAGATCTACATGGCCCAGGCTGCCGAGTCCGGCAAGCCCGAGGCTATCCAGGAGAAGATGGCTGTCGGCCGTCTGGAGAAGTTCTACAAGCAGTCCGTGCTCACCGAGCAGGAGTTCATCAAGGACAGCTCCCTCACCATCAAGAAGTACGCTGAGCAGGTCTCCAAGGAGCTCGGCGACACCATTACCGTCGTTGCCTTTGACCGTCTGGTCCGTGGCGAGTAAATAAGCTCTTGTAGCTGGTAATGAGCAGGCTGTGGGTTTTACTCACAGCCTGCTTTTTCATGGCTCTTCTTAGAGCCTTTGATAGAATGTTGAGAGTTCAATCTAAAGGAGGATCGCTTTGTCCGACATCCGATATAAACGCGTGCTTCTTAAGCTTTCCGGCGAAGCGCTGATGGGCGACGGCCAATATGGCATCGACCCCAAGGTTACCGACCATCTTGCTAAGCAGGTCAAGGAGCTGCTCGCCGTTGGCCATGAGGTCGGCGTCGTTGTCGGCGGCGGCAATATTTTCCGCGGCAGGGCAGGCGCTGCCGGTGGCATGGAGCGTGCTCAGGCCGACTACATGGGCATGCTGGCAACCGTTATGAACGCGCTCGCCCTGCAGGATGCCTTCGAGCATAACGATGTTCCCTGCCGCGTGATGAGCGCTATCCAGATGAACGAGATCTGCGAGCCCTATATTCGCCGTCGCGCCATCAACCACCTTTCCAAGGGCAACGTCGTTATTTTTGCCGCCGGTTCGGGCAATCCGTACTTTACGACCGACACCGCCGCGGCTCTTCGTGCGTGTGAGATCGGCGCCGAGATTCTGATTAAAGCCACCAAGGTTGACGGCATCTACGATAAGGATCCCGTCAAGTGCGCTGATGCCGTCCGTTTTGACAAGATTACCTATCACGAGGTTCTCGTCCGCGGTCTGCAGGTTATGGATTCCACGGCTACGGCACTGTGCCAGGACAACCGTATGCCGATTTTGGTCCTCAACATCGATGGCGAGGACACCGTCAAGCGCGCGCTTTCGGGTGAGCCCGTCGGCACGCTCGTCTATCAGGAGGATTAAGCATGGCAGAGAACATCACCGCCCATATGGACAAGTCGCTCGAGTCCCTCAAGCATAACTTCTCCAAGGTCCGTACCGGCCGCGCCAATGCCAACATTCTGTCCGACATCACCGTCGATTATTACGGTGTTCCCACGCCGGTCACGCAGGTTGCCGCCGTCAAGACCCCCGAGGCCCACATGCTGCTCATCGAGCCGTGGGACAAGGCACTCATCAATGCTATCGTCAAGGCCATCGGCGCTTCCGATCTGGGTATTACCCCCAACTCCGATGGCACCGTCGTTCGTCTTCCGTTCCCGGCTCCCACTGAGGAGCGCCGTCGCGAGCTCGTCAAGGAGTGCCGCGAGTACGCCGAGCAGGCCAAGGTGTCTATCCGTAACATCCGTCGCGACTTCAACAACAAGCTCGAGCGCGATGAGGAGCTCACCGAGGACGATGTCCGTCGCGAGCAGGCCAAGGTCCAGAAGCACACTGATGAGTATGTCGCCAAGGTCGAGGAGCTTCTGAAGGAAAAAGAAGCCGAGGTCATGGAGATCTAAGGTGCAATACGACGAGCATAAACTGGTCGAGTACTTTGCCGACGCCCCTGCGGGCGTCGGTTTTTCCGACCTTGACCTCAATAACATTCCGCACCATATCTCGTGCATCATGGACGGCAACGGTCGTTGGGCCACGTCGCGCGGTCTTGCACGCACTGAGGGCCACAAGGCGGGTATCGTCTCGCTGCGCGAGATCATTACCGCCTGCGTGCGCCTGGGCGTCGACGTGCTTTCTGCCTATGCGTTTTCTACCGAAAACTGGAACCGCCCGCAGCATGAGGTCAACGTCTTGATGCACTTGTTTGCCAAGACGTTCATCGACGAGTTGCCGCTTCTGAAGCGCGAAAACGTGCGCGTTGTCTTTTTGGGTGATATTTCCGCGCTGCCCAAGAAGACCCGCGACGTTTTTGAACGCGGTCTTGCCGAGTGCGCCGATCACACCGGTATGACGCTGGCGCTTGCCGTCAACTACGGCGCGCGTGCCGAGATTACCCGCGCTGTCCGTCAGATCGCGCTCGACGTTGCCGCCGGTAAGATTGATCCTGCCGCAATTGATGACGACATGGTGGCTTCCCACCTCTATACCGCCGGCCTTCCCGATCCTGAGCTTGTGATTCGCACCTCTGGTGAGCTGCGCCTTTCGAACTATCTGCTGTGGCAGGTGGCTTATTCCGAGTTCTATGTCACCGATACCTATTGGCCCGACTTTGATCGTTGGGGCCTTGTCGACGCCATTTTGGCCTATCAGGGCCGTGACCGTAGGTTTGGTGGACTGAGCAAGACCGAGGAGGCTTAATCGTGTCCGATCGTCCCAAGGCATCTGCTCCCAAGACGCCTGCGCGCAAAGCTACCGCTGCGGGAGCGCCTACAGCGAAGAGCGGCACCGGTTCGTGGCTGGGGGGAATAAGCCGCGGTCTTTATTCCCCGTGCCGCCGCGGGTATCGTCTACGCTGTTGTCTTTATCCTGTGTCTGGTTTTGGGTATCGTGCCCACTGCCATCTTTGTTTCTGTCATGAGCGGCCTGTGCTGCTATGAGTTTTTCCGTATGACGAGGCTCGATGGCAAGATGGCTAACGAGCGCATGGGTATCGCTGCCGCCGTACTCTTTCCGCTGTCGGCGTTGGGCGATTCGATGTTGCTGAATGCCCTGCTTTTTGCCCTGATGCTCGCTGTGGGCATTTGGTATGTTTGGTCGCCGCGTACCCGCATCTCTGATGTGGCCGTGACGCTCATGGGTCCCATCTACACTGGCTTTATGCTGTCGGCTATCGTGCTGCTGCGCGATGCCGTGCCCGGTTTTGCCGGCGCCCTGCTTTCGGTGGGCGTTTGCGCGTCCCTTTGGGTCTCCGATTCGTTTGCCTACATCGTGGGTAGCCGTATCGGCAAGCACAAGATGGTTCCCAAGATCTCTCCCAAAAAGAGCTGGGAGGGGTTTGTCGGCGGCATCCTGGGCTCGGTTTTGATTTGGCTCATCCTGTGGGCGACGCACTTCTACAAGCTCAGCCTGCCCTATGCGCTGCTGTGCGGCTTGGTCGTGTCCGTCCTGGGCGTTATCGGAGACCTCATCGAGTCGCGCATCAAGCGCGGTGTGGGCGTTAAGGATTCCGGTAACCTTATCCCGGGCCACGGCGGCATGCTCGATCGTAGCGATTCGCTTATCTTTGGCTGCATTACCGCGCAGCTGCTTTTGATGATCGGAGGCGTGCTGTAATGTCCTTCCAGACGACGTATGGCCCCGATGGACGTCTCCGTGTTGCCATCCTGGGTTGTACGGGCTCTATCGGCACCCAGGCGCTCGATGTGTGCCGCCAGCATGCCGATCGCCTGCAGG
>OAWX01000504.1_pt1 | contig 22915 bp, 22 predicted proteins | sample 1495571 | NCBI WGS metagenome assembly OAWX01 (sample SAMEA2580265, study PRJEB22360) | human gut metagenome | biome: human gut; feature: human-associated habitat; material: faeces | place: Denmark | collected 2008/2010 | reverse complement strand
CCTCACCTCTCGGGATGCCGTGGCTGGAGTCGCACGGTGTAACGGTAGACAAATGGGGCCGCATCATCGCGGATGTGGAAAGCCAGTACCGTTACCAGACCACCAATCCGAAAATCTTCGCCGGTGGCGACGCCGTGCGTGGTGCGGATCTGGTGGTTACCGCAATGGCAGAAGGACGTCATGCGGCACAGGGGATTATTGACTGGCTGGGGGTAAAATCAGTCAAATCTCACTGATAGCCTGCGCAGACAAACCCGACTTCACAGCGTAATATAATTGTTCATTTCGCGCTGTGGAGTCGGTATGACGCAACAAATCACCCTCATTAAAGACAAAATTCTCTCCGATAACTATTTCACCCTGCACAACATTACTTACGATCTCACGCGCAAAGATGGCGAAGTTATCCGCCATAAACGTGAAGTTTACGATCGCGGTAATGGTGCGACGATCCTCCTGTACAACGCGAAGAAAAAGACCGTGGTTCTGATTCGTCAGTTCCGTGTCGCTACCTGGGTTAATGGCAATGAAAGCGGGCAGCTGATTGAAACCTGCGCCGGGCTGCTGGATAACGACGAACCGGAAGTGTGCATTCGTAAAGAAGCGATTGAAGAGACGGGCTATGAAGTGGGCGAAGTGCGCAAATTATTTGAACTGTATATGTCGCCTGGCGGTGTGACTGAGCTAATCCACTTTTTTATCGCCGAATACAGTGACAATCAGCGCGCTAACGCCGGTGGCGGTGTTGAAGATGAAGATATTGAAGTGCTCGAGCTGCCGTTCAGCCAGGCGCTGGAGATGATCAAAACCGGCGAGATACGTGACGGTAAGACGGTGTTATTGCTTAACTATTTGCAAACGTCACATTTAATGGACTGAAAAATAACAATAATATTTCGTTGTTTATTATTGGCTCAATCCGACAAATCTGATTGAGCCGCGCTACCTGCGCAACGAAGATACGACTTGTGCTGTTTGTTTGAACTTCTGGGGTCGTACCGTCCATGCGCTATCGCATTTTCCTTCTCTTTTTTTTCGCTTTGTTGCCGACGTCTTTGGTGTGGGCGGCACCAGCGCAACGGGCGTTTTCCGACTGGCAGGTCACCTGTAATAACCAAAACTTCTGCGTGGCGCGCAATACGGGCGATCATAATGGACTGGTGATGACCCTGAGCCGCAGCGCCGGGGCGCATACCGATGCCGTTTTACGTATTGAGCGCGGCGGGTTGAAGTCGCCGGATGCGTCTGAAGGAGAGATAGCGCCACGGCTGCTGTTAGATGGTGAGCCGTTGGCGTTAAGTGGTGACAAGTGGCGGATTTCACCATGGTTATTAGTAACCGATGATACGGCAACCATCACCGCGTTTTTGCAGATGATTCAGGAAGGGAAGGCGATCACCTTACGCGACGGCAATCAGACCATTTCTCTGAGTGGCTTAAAAGCGGCGTTGTTGTTTATTGATGCTCAGCAAAAGCGCGTTGGCAGTGAAACCGCGTGGATCAAGAAAGGGGACGAACCGCCGCTCAGCGTACCGCCCGCGCCTGCGCTGAAAGAGGTCGCGGTGGTTAACCCAACGCCGACGCCACTCTCACTCGAAGAACGCAACGTTTTGCTGGATTATGGAAACTGGCGGATGAATGGTCTGCGCTGCTCGCTTGATCCGTTACGTCGTGAGGCGAATGTCACTGCGCTGACTGATGATAAAGCGCTGATGATGATTAGCTGTGAGGCAGGGGCCTATAACACCATTGATTTGGCATGGATTGTGTCGCGTAAAAAGCCACTAGCCTCGCGCCCGGTTCGGTTGCGTTTGCCGTTCAACAACGGTCAGGAGACGAATGAACTGGAACTGATGAACGCAACATTTGATGAGAAATCGCGTGAACTGGTGACCTTAGCGAAAGGGCGCGGATTAAGCGATTGTGGCATTCAGGCGCGCTGGCGCTTTGACGGTCAGCGTTTTCGCCTGGTGCGTTATGCCGCAGAACCCACCTGCGATAACTGGCATGGGCCAGACGCCTGGCCCACGTTGTGGATCACCCGTTAAACAAAATTGCGGGGACATGTAGGCCGGATAAGACGCTGTAGGCCGGATAAGACGCGTCAGCGTCGCATCCGGCAATCAGCATCCGGCGATCACCATCAGGCACCTTTCACTCCCAGCACCTTATGCGCTTTTGCCACAATATTCTCGGCGGTAAAGCCAAAGAACGGGAACAGCTTATCCGCCGGAGCAGATTCCCCGTAACCCGTCATCCCGACAATTGCCCCTTTCAGACCAACATACTTGTACCAGTAATCGGCAATACCTGCTTCCACCGCCACGCGAGCCGCAACGTTAGAAGGCAACACCGACTCCCGATATTCCTCATCCTGGGCGTCGAAAATATCGGTCGAGGGCAGGGAAACTACGCGTACATTGCGACCTTCTCCTGCTAATTTCTCTGCCGCTTGCAGGGTAATTTCCATCTCTGAACCGGTGGCAATCAAAATAATATCTGGCTTACCGCCGCTGTCTTTCAGCACATAACCGCCACGAGCAATCTCTTTAACCTGATCCGGCGTACGTTCCACCTGGGCCAGATTCTGCCTTGAGAGGATCAGTGCCGTCGGTCCGTTGTGGCGCTCAACCGCCAGCTTCCAGCCCACCGCCGCTTCCACCTGATCGCACGGTCGCCAGGTGCTGAAATTTGGCGTTAAGCGCAGGCTGGCCAGTTGCTCAACAGCCTGGTGCGTCGGACCATCTTCGCCCAGGCCAATTGAGTCGTGGGTATAAACCATAATCTGCCGCGCTTTCATCAGTGCCGCCATCCGCGCGGCGTTACGGGCGTATTCAACAAACATCAGGAACGTCGCGGTATACGGCACAAAGCCGCCGTGGTGCGCGATGCCGTTGGCGATAGCGGTCATGCCAAATTCACGCACCCCGTAGTGAATGTAGTTGCCCGCTGGATCTTCCTTCAGCGAAACAGAACCTTTCCAGATGGTCAGGTTGCTGGGAGCCAGATCCGCCGAACCGCCGAGCAACTCAGGCAGCATCGGCCCGTAAGCGTTAAGCGTATTTTGCGAAGCCTTACGGGTAGCGATTTTCGCCGGATTTGCCTGTAACTCATTGATATATTTCTGAGTCGTTTTCTCCCAGTCCTTCGGTAAACCACCGCTCATCCGTCGGGTAAACTCTTCTGCCAGTTGCGGATGAGCCTTTTTATAGGCGGCAAACTTCTCATTCCAGCTCTGCTGCGCTTTTTCGCCTTTTTCACGGGCATCCCAGGCGTGATAAATCTTTTTAGGGATCTCAAATGGCGGATGGTGCCAGCCCAGTTTTTGCCGTGCCAGCGCCACTTCTTCTTCCCCCAGTGGTGCGCCGTGCGCCTCTTCCTTACCTGCTTTATTCGGCGAACCAAAGCCAATCACCGTACGGCAGATAATCAGCGACGGCTTATCTTTCACGCTTTGCGCTTCAAGGATCGCTTCCTTCACCGCCTGCGGATCGTGACCGTCGATTTCATGGATCACATGCCAGTGATAGGCTTCAAAACGTTTTGCCGTATCGTCGGTAAACCAGCCTTCTGTTTCACCGTCGATGGAAATACCGTTGTGATCGTAAAAACCAATCAGCTTGCCCAGTCCCAGCGTGCCTGCCAGCGAACAGACTTCGTGGGAAATACCTTCCATCAGGCAGCCGTCGCCCATAAACACATAGGTGAAGTGATCGACGATCTCATGGTCTGGCTGGTTAAACTGCGCCGCCAATGTACGTTCCGCTATCGCCAGCCCGACGGCGTTCGCCAAACCTTGTCCAAGCGGGCCGGTGGTGGTTTCAACGCCTGCCGTATAGCCAATCTCCGGGTGGCCTGGGGTTTTCGAATGCAACTGACGGAAGTTCTTCAGTTCTTCCAGCGGCAGGTCGTAACCGGTCAGATGTAGCAAACTGTAGAGCAGCATCGACGCGTGACCGTTGGAAAGAATAAAGCGGTCGCGATCATACCAGGTTGGGTCGGTAGGGTTATGTTTAAGAAAATCGTTCCACAGCACTTCGGCAATATCAGCCATGCCCATCGGCGCGCCGGGATGACCAGAATTGGCTTTTTGTACCGCATCCATACTGAGTGCGCGAATCGCATTGGCAAGGTCTTTTCGGGACATATAACACTCCGTGGCTGGTTTATAGTTTGGCGGCAAGAAGATCTTCCAGTTTGCGTTGATCAACAGCGAACAGACGAATGCCTTCAGACAGTTTTTCTACCGCCATCGCATCCTGATTGTGCTCCCAACGGAACTCCGCTTCGCTCATGGGAGCTGGGCGTGGGAACGTCTGAGAAGGTGGGATTAATTTACGTACCACTGGCGAAACTTTTTCCTGCAGCTCCTTCAGCAAATTCGGTGCGATAGTCAGTCGATCGCAGCCGGTTAAGGCGAGGATTTGTTCGGTGCGACGGAAGCTCGCGCCCATCACAATGGTTTCATAGTGGTGTTGCTTATAGTAGTCGTAGATATTGCGCACCGATTTAACGCCCGGATCTTCTTCCACCACATACGGGTCCATCGGCTTGCGTGCCTGATACCAGTCATAAATACGCCCGACAAACGGCGAAATCAGAAAAACGCCCGCTTCTGCACAGGCCCGCGCCTGGGCAAAAGAAAACAGCAGCGTCAGGTTGCAGTTAATACCTTCTTTTTCCAGCTCTTCGGCCGCGCGAATTCCTTCCCAGGTCGAAGCCAGTTTGATCAAAATGCGTGATTTCTCAACGCCTTGTTGCTGATACAAGTCCACCAGATGGCGCGCCTTCTCAATACTCTTTTCTTTATCAAAAGAGAGGCGTGCATCAACTTCTGTTGACACGCGACCGGGTACGATTTTGAGGATTTCAGCACCGAAATTGACCGCCAGTTTGTCACACGCTGCGACCACCTGTTGTTCCTGGGTCTTGCCATTTTTTTTACCCCAGGCGATAGCATCGTCTATTAAATGCTCATATTGTGATAATCCGGCAGCCTTGAGTAACAGCGAAGGATTGGTGGTGGCATCCTGGGGATGATAATGGCGAATGGACTCAATATCGCCGCTGTCTGCCACGACAGTGGTGAACTGTTTGATGCCGTCTAACTCGTTCATAGGAAATACTCCTTGAAAAGTAAAGTGTTAGATGAGTGCGTTAATTCACACTTCTGAGAAATTTCGCTAAACGCATCAAAAAAGCATAGCAGACAGGCATGGTATTGCTGGATTAAGCAGGTAACATCAGTGTTATAGGATTATTACCAAAACATTATATTAATGGTGAGAGTTTGGACTTGCTCAAAGTCTGTAGACTCCGGCAGGGTAATAATGTGCGCCACGTTGTGGGCAGGGGCTGTTGCCCACACACTTTATTTGTGAACGTTACGTGAAAGGAACAACCAAATGGATGACCAGTTAAAACAAAGTGCACTTGATTTCCATGAATTTCCAGTTCCAGGGAAAATCCAGGTTTCTCCAACCAAGCCTCTGGCAACGCAGCGCGATCTGGCGCTGGCCTACTCACCAGGCGTTGCCGCACCTTGTCTTGAAATCGAAAAAGACCCGTTAAAAGCCTACAAATATACCGCGCGCGGTAACCTGGTGGCGGTGATCTCTAACGGTACGGCGGTGCTGGGGTTAGGCAACATTGGCGCGCTGGCTGGCAAACCGGTGATGGAAGGCAAGGGCGTTCTGTTTAAGAAATTCGCCGGGATTGATGTATTTGACATTGAAGTTGATGAACTCGACCCGGACAAATTTATTGAAGTTGTCGCTGCGCTCGAACCGACCTTCGGCGGAATCAACCTCGAAGACATTAAAGCGCCAGAATGTTTCTATATTGAACAGAAACTGCGCGAGCGGATGAATATTCCGGTATTCCACGACGATCAGCACGGCACGGCAATTATCAGCACTGCCGCCATCCTCAACGGCTTGCGCGTGGTGGAGAAAAACATCTCCGACGTGCGGATGGTGGTTTCCGGCGCGGGTGCCGCAGCAATCGCCTGTATGAACCTGCTGGTAGCGCTGGGTCTGCAAAAACATAACATCGTGGTTTGCGATTCAAAAGGCGTTATCTATCAGGGCCGTGAGCCAAACATGGCGGAAACCAAAGCCGCATATGCGGTGGTGGATGACGGCAAACGTACCCTCGATGATGTGATTGAAGGCGCGGATATTTTCCTCGGATGTTCCGGCCCGAAAGTGCTGACCCAGGAAATGGTGAAGAAAATGGCTCGTGCGCCAATGATCCTGGCGCTGGCGAACCCGGAACCGGAAATTCTGCCGCCGCTGGCGAAAGAAGTGCGTCCGGATGCCATCATCTGCACCGGTCGTTCTGACTATCCAAACCAGGTCAACAACGTCCTTTGCTTCCCGTTCATCTTCCGTGGCGCGCTGGACGTTGGCGCAACCGCCATCAACGAAGAGATGAAACTGGCGGCGGTACGCGCGATTGCAGAACTGGCCCACGCCGAACAGAGCGAAGTGGTGGCTTCAGCGTATGGCGATCAGGATCTGAGCTTTGGTCCGGAATACATCATTCCAAAACCGTTTGATCCGCGCTTGATCGTTAAGATCGCTCCTGCGGTGGCGAAAGCGGCGATGGAGTCGGGCGTGGCGACGCGTCCGATTGCTGATTTCGACGTCTACATCGACAAGCTGACTGAGTTCGTTTACAAAACCAACCTGTTTATGAAGCCGATTTTCTCCCAGGCTCGCAAAGCGCCGAAGCGCGTAGTTCTGCCGGAAGGGGAAGAGGCGCGCGTTCTGCATGCCACTCAGGAACTGGTAACGCTGGGACTGGCGAAACCGATCCTTATCGGTCGTCCGAACGTGATCGAAATGCGCATTCAGAAACTGGGCTTGCAGATCAAAGCGGGCGTTGATTTTGAGATCGTCAATAACGAATCCGATCCGCGCTTTAAAGAGTACTGGACCGAATACTTCCAGATCATGAAGCGTCGCGGTGTCACTCAGGAACAGGCGCAGCGGGCGCTGATCAGTAACCCGACAGTGATCGGCGCGATCATGGTTCAGCGTGGGGAAGCCGATGCAATGATCTGCGGTACGGTGGGCGATTATCATGAACATTTTAGCGTGGTGAAAAATGTCTTTGGTTATCGCGATGGCGTTCACACCGCAGGTGCAATGAACGCGCTGCTGCTGCCGAGTGGTAACACCTTTATTGCCGATACCTACGTCAATGACGAACCAGACGCAGAAGAGCTGGCGGAGATCACCTTGATGGCGGCAGAAACTGTCCGTCGTTTTGGTATTGAGCCGCGCGTTGCTCTGTTGTCGCACTCCAACTTTGGTTCTTCTGACTGCCCGTCGTCGAGCAAAATGCGTCAGGCGCTGGAACTGGTCAGGGATCGTGCGCCAGATCTGATGATTGATGGTGAAATGCACGGCGATGCAGCGCTGGTGGAAGCGATTCGCAACGACCGTATGCCGGACAGCCCTTTGAAAGGTTCTGCCAATATTCTGGTGATGCCGAACATGGAAGCTGCCCGCATTAGTTACAACTTACTGCGCGTTTCCAGCTCGGAAGGTGTGACTGTCGGTCCGGTGCTGATGGGCGTGGCGAAACCGGTTCACGTGTTAACGCCGATCGCATCGGTGCGTCGTATCGTCAACATGGTGGCGCTGGCCGTGGTTGAAGCGCAAACCCAACCGCTGTAATTCTTTTTTAACTCTCACGCTTACCCTGAATATTCAGGGTAAGCGGTTTGGCTGCAATATATTAGTAAAGCTTATTACTGAGTTTGCGAATAATAAAAAAAGCAGTCTATATAATATCTCGATATTATTTTATTTATATTCATGCGTTGCATATGAAAGTTTATGCACCACAGCGAATATCTCTCCATTCTTAGTGATCTACCTCACCTTTTAAACGCGCTTGCCGAATTTTGTTATTTACTCTGACGAAAAATTGTCACGATACACGAAAGTTTTTCACAGGCGGCGACTCATGGATAAAGAACGCATCATTCAGGAATTTGTGCCCGGCAAACAGGTCACACTGGCGCATCTCATCGCGCATCCCGGTGAGGAACTGGCGAAGAAAATCGGCGTTCCGGATGCGGGCGCAATTGGCATTATGACGCTAACTCCCGGCGAAACGGCGATGATCGCCGGTGATTTAGCGCTGAAAGCCGCTGATGTGCATATCGGTTTTCTCGACCGCTTCAGCGGTGCATTGGTGATTTATGGCTCGGTGGGCGCAGTAGAAGAAGCGTTATCACAAACCGTCAGCGGTTTAGGTCGCTTATTAAATTATACGCTTTGTGAAATGACCAAAAGTTAATACGAGGCATTCATGAAACGAATTGCGTTTGTGGGTAGCGTCGGGGCAGGAAAAACAACGTTATTTAATGCGTTGCAGGGGAATTATACCCTCGCCAGAAAAACACAGGCCGTGGAATTTAATGATAAGGGCGATATTGATACGCCGGGTGAATATTTTAGCCATCCCCGCTGGTATCACGCCTTAATTACCACGCTACAGGATGTAGACATGCTGATCTATGTCCATGGCGCAAATGACCCGGAAAGTCGGTTGCCTGCCGGGTTGCTGGATATTGGCGTCAGCAAACGGCAAATCGCCGTCATCAGTAAAACGGACATGCCAGATGCTGACGTCGCCGCAACGCGAAAGTTATTGCTTGAGACGGGTTTCGAAGAGCCGATTTTCGAGCTAAACAGCCACGACCCGCAAAGCGTGCAGCAACTGGTGGATTATCTGGCATCTCTCACCAAACAGGAGGAAGCAGGTGAAAAAACTCATCACAGCGAATGATATTCGTGAAGCACACGCGCGCGGCGAACAGGCAATGTCCGTGGTTCTGCGCGCCAGCATTATTACCCCGGAAGCCCGTGAAGTGGCGGATCTACTGGGTTTTACCATCACCGAATGTGATGAATCGATCCCGGTAACGGCGTCCGTGCCCGCCAGCGTGCCAGCCGACAAAACCGAAAGCCAGCGCATCCGCGAAACCATCATTGCCCAGCTGCCGGAAGGCCAGTTTACCGAAAGCCTGGTCGCACAGCTGATGGAAAAAGTGATGAAGGAAAAACAGTCGCTGGAGCAGGGCGCAATGCAGCCGAGCTTCAAATCGGTGACCGGCAAAGGCGGCATCAAAGTGATTGATGGCAGTAGCGTCAAGTTTGGTCGTTTCGACGGCGCAGAGCCGCATTGCGTGGGCTTGACTGATCTTGTGACCGGAGACGACGGCAGCAGCATGGCCGCCGGTTTTATGCAGTGGGAGAACGCATTCTTCCCGTGGACCCTGAACTACGACGAAATCGACATGGTGCTGGAAGGGGAGCTGCATGTTCGCCACGAAGGCCAAACCATGATCGCCAAAGCAGGCGACGTGATGTTTATCCCGAAAGGCTCCAGCATCGAATTTGGTACGACATCCAGCGTGAAATTCCTGTATGTCGCCTGGCCGGCTAACTGGCAATCCCTATGAAAGATTTCATCACCGAAGCATGGCTAAGAGCGAACCATACGCTCAGCGAAGGCGCAGAGATCCATCTCCCTGCGGACAGTCGCCTGACGCCCTCTGCCCGGGAGTTACTGGAAAGCCGCCATCTGCGCATCAAGTTTATTGACGAGCAGGGCCGCCTGTTTGTTGACGATGAACAGCAGCAGCCGCAGCCCGTTCATGGGCTGACCAGTAGCGATGAACATCCGCAGGCGTGCTGCGAACTGTGTCGCCAGCCGGTGGCAAAAAAGCCGGATACGCTGACTCACCTGTCGGCGGAAAAAATGGTCGCCAAAAGCGATCCGCGTCTGGGTTTTCGCGCGGTTCTCGACAGCACCATTGCGCTGGCAGTGTGGCTGCAAATTGAACTGGCGGAACCGTGGCAGCCAGCCGTGGCTAGCGGATATCCGTTCGCGTCTTGGCAACATTATGCGCGCCGATGCGCTGGGGGAACCGCTGGGCTGCCAGGCGATTGTCGGGCTTTCTGACGAAGATCTGCATCGGCTTTCTCATCAGCCGCTGCGCTATCTCGACCACGATCATCTGGTGCCGGAAGCCAGCCACGGGCGCGATGCGGCGTTGCTCAATCTGCTACGTACCAAAGTGCGGGAAACCGAAACCGTAGCGGCGCAGGTGTTTATCACCCGCAGCTTTGAAGTATTACGCCCGGACATTTTGCAGGCGCTGAACCGCCTTTCGAGCACGGTCTACGTGATGATGATCCTGAGCGTAACGAAGCAGCCGCTAACGGTGAAGCAGATCCAACAACGACTGGGGGAAACGCAATGATTATTGAACGTTGTCGTGAACTGGCGTTGCGAGCGCCCGCCAGAGTGGTTTTTCCGGATGCGTTAGACCAACGTGTGCTGAAAGCCGCGCAATATTTACATCAACAAGGTCTGGCAACGCCCATTCTGGTCGCCAATCCGTTTGAACTTCGTCAGTTTGCGCTCAGTCACGGCGTGGCGATGGACGGGCTACAGGTGATTGATCCGCATGGCAACCTCGCAATGCGGGAAGAATTTGCTCATCGCTGGCTGGCCCGCGCGGGCGAAAAAACGCCGCCGGATGCGCTGGAAAAACTTACCGACCCTCTGATGTTCGCCGCAGCAATGGTCAGCGCCGGTAAAGCGGATGTCTGTATCGCGGGCAACCTCTCTTCCACGGCAAATGTGCTGCGTGCCGGATTACGCATTATCGGCTTGCAGCCAGGCTGTAAAACGCTCTCTTCCATTTTCCTGATGTTGCCACAGTACAGCGGCCCGGCGTTGGGCTTTGCCGATTGCAGCGTGGTGCCACAGCCGACGGCGGCGCAGCTGGCGGATATCGCGCTTGCCAGTGCCGAAACCTGGCGCGCCATCACCGGAGAAGAGCCGCGCGTGGCGATGCTGTCGTTTTCCAGTAACGGTAGCGCCCGTCACCCCTGCGTTGCCAACGTCCAGCAGGCGACAGAAATCGTCCGTGAGCGCGCACCAAAGCTGGTGGTTGATGGCGAGTTACAGTTTGACGCCGCCTTCGTGCCGGAAGTGGCGGCGCAAAAAGCGCCTGCCAGCCCGCTACAGGGCAAGGCCAATGTGATGGTTTTTCCGTCGCTGGAAGCCGGAAATATTGGTTACAAAATCGCACAACGACTCGGCGGATATCGTGCCGTCGGGCCACTGATACAAGGACTTGCCGCGCCGATGCACGATCTCTCTCGTGGTTGTAGCGTGCAGGAAATTATCGAGCTGGCGCTGGTGGCAGCTGTGCCGCGTCAGACAAAAGTGAACCGCGAAAGCAGTTTACAAACACTGGTTGAATGAACGGTCCCGTTCTGGACCCTGATAAAGAGGAAAGCACAATGGAAGCATTAGGAATGATCGAAACCCGGGGCCTGGTTGCACTGATTGAGGCTTCTGACGCGATGGTGAAAGCTGCGCGCGTCAAGCTGGTTGGTGTTAAGCAGATTGGCGGCGGCCTGTGTACTGCCATGGTTCGTGGTGATGTTGCAGCCTGTAAAGCCGCGACCGATGCAGGTGCCGCAGCGGCACAGCGTATCGGCGAGCTGGTATCTGTACACGTTATCCCGCGTCCGCACGGCGACCTGGAAGAAGTCTTCCCGATCGGCCTGAAAGGCGATAGCAGCAACCTGTAATCACCCTGTGTGACGTCGATTCGGGCGTCACGCTCTCTCCTTTTTCATTTTACCTTCTGCGGAGGGTAGGGGGAGCTTTTACCTGAAATACGCCACGGAGGCGGGTATGAAACTGGCAGTCGTCACTGGACAAATTGTTTGTACCGTACGCCATCACGGACTGGCGCATGACAAATTGCTGATGGTGGAAATGATTGATCCACAAGGTAATCCTGACGGGCAATGCGCCGTCGCCATCGACAATATTGGCGCGGGAACCGGGGAGTGGGTGTTACTGGTGAGTGGCAGTTCCGCCCGCCAGGCGCATAAAAGCGAAACGTCACCGGTCGATCTGTGCGTGATTGGCATTGTCGATGAGGTGGTGTCTGGCGGTCAGGTAATTTTCCACAAATAAGGCAGAACATCATGAATCAACAGGATATTGAACAGGTGGTGAAAGCGGTACTGCTGAAAATGCAAAGCAGTGACACGCCGTCCGCCGCCGTTCATGAGATGGGCGTTTTCGCGTCCCTGGATGACGCCGTTGCGGCAGCCAAAGTCGCCCAGCAAGGGTTAAAAAGCGTGGCAATGCGCCAGTTAGCCATTGCTGCCATTCGTGAAGCAGGCGAAAAACACGCCAGAGATTTAGCGGAACTTGCCGTCAGTGAAACCGGCATGGGCCGCGTTGAAGATAAATTTGCCAAAAACGTCGCTCAGGCGCGCGGCACGCCAGGCGTTGAGTGTCTCTCTCCGCAGGTGCTGACCGGCGACAACGGCCTGACTTTAATTGAAAACGCGCCCTGGGGCGTGGTGGCTTCGGTAACTCCGTCCACTAACCCGGCGGCAACCGTAATTAATAACGCCATCAGCCTGATTGCCGCGGGCAACAGCGTCATTTTTGCCCCGCATCCGGCGGCGAAAAAAGTCTCCCAGCGGGCGATTACGCTGCTCAACCAGGCGATTGTTGCCGCAGGTGGGCCGGAAAACTTACTGGTTACTGTGGCAAATCCGGATATCGAAACCGCGCAACGCTTGTTCAAGTTTCCGGGTATCGGCCTGCTGGTGGTGACCGGCGGCGAAGCGGTAGTAGAAGCGGCGCGTAAACACACCAATAAACGTCTGATTGCCGCAGGCGCTGGCAACCCGCCGGTAGTGGTGGATGAAACCGCCGACCTCGCCCGTGCCGCTCAGTCCATCGTCAAAGGCGCTTCTTTCGATAACAACATCATTTGTGCCGACGAAAAGGTACTGATTGTTGTTGATAGCGTAGCCGATGAACTGATGCGTCTGATGGAAGGCCAGCACGCGGTGAAACTGACCGCAGAACAGGCGCAGCAGCTGCAACCGGTGTTGCTGAAAAATATCGACGAGCGCGGAAAAGGCACCGTCAGCCGTGACTGGGTTGGTCGCGATGCGGCGAAAATCGCGGCGGCAATCGGCCTGAACGTGCCGCAAGAAACGCGTTTGCTGTTTGTGGAAACCACTGCAGAACATCCGTTTGCCGTGACCGAACTGATGATGCCGGTGCTGCCCGTCGTGCGCGTCGCCAACGTGGCGGATGCCATTGCGCTGGCGGTGAAACTGGAAGGCGGTTGCCACCACACGGCGGCAATGCACTCGCGCAACATCGAAAACATGAACCAGATGGCGAATGCTATTGATACCAGCATTTTCGTTAAGAACGGACCGTGCATTGCCGGGCTGGGGCTGGGCGGGGAAGGCTGGACCACCATGACCATCACCACGCCAACCGGTGAAGGGGTAACCAGCGCGCGGACGTTTGTCCGTCTGCGTCGCTGTGTATTAGTCGATGCGTTTCGCATTGTTTAAGGAGTAACCGATGGCGCACGACGAACAATGGCTCACCCCACGTCTGCAAACGGCGGGAACGCTGTGTAAACAGACGCCTGCCGCGACGGAATCTCCGCTGTGGCTGGGGGTGGATCTGGGCACCTGCGATGTGGTGTCGATGGTTGTCGACCGCGACGGTCAGCCGGTGGCGGTATGCCTCGACTGGGCCGATGTGGTCCGCGACGGCATCGTCTGGGATTTCTTCGGCGCTGTCACCATTGTTCGTCGCCATCTCGACACGCTCGAGCAGCAATTCGGTCGCCGTTTTAGCCATGCGGCGACTTCATTTCCTCCAGGTACGGACCCGCGTATTTCCATCAACGTGCTGGAATCTGCCGGGCTGGAAGTGAGCCATGTGCTGGATGAGCCAACCGCAGTCGCGGATCTGCTGCAACTGGACAACGCCGGTGTAGTGGATATCGGCGGCGGCACTACCGGCATTGCCATCGTGAAAAAGGGCAAAGTGACGTACTCGGCGGATGAAGCCACCGGCGGACATCACATCTCTCTGACTCTCGCCGGAAATCGCCGTATTTCGCTGGAAGAGGCGGAGCAGTACAAGCGCGGTCACGGTGAAGAGATTTGGCCTGCGGTGAAACCGGTGTACGAAAAAATGGTGGACATTGTCGCCCGGCATATTGAAGGGCAGGGCATTACTGATTTATGGCTGGCGGGCGGCTCCTGTATGCAACCGGGCGTGGCGGAACTGTTTCGCAAACAATTCCCGGCGTTACAAGTGCATTTACCGCAGCACAGTTTGTTTATGACCCCGCTGGCGATCGCCAGTAGTGGGCGAGAGAAAGCGGAGGGGCTATATGCAAAATGAATTGCAGACCGCGCTCTTTCAGGCGTTCGATACCCTGAATCTGCAACGGGTAAAAACATTTAGCGTTCCACCGGTGACGCTTTGCGGTCCGGGCTCGGTGAGCAGTTGCGGACAGCAAGCGCAAACGCGTGGGCTGAAACATCTGTTCGTGATGGCAGACAGCTTTTTGCATCAGGCAGGGATGACCGCCGGGCTGACGCGCAGCCTGGCTGTTAAAGGCATCGCCATGACGCTCTGGCCATGTCCGGTGGGCGAACCGTGCATCACCGACGTGTGTGCAGCCGTGGCGCAGTTGCGTGAGTCAGGCTGTGATGGGGTGATCGCATTTGGCGGCGGCTCGGTGCTGGATGCGGCGAAAGCCGTGGCGTTGCTGGTGACGAACCCGGATAGCACGCTGGCGGAAATGTCAGAAACCAGCGTTCTGCAACCGCGCCTGCCGTTGATTGCCATTCCAACTACCGCCGGAACCGGCTCTGAAACCACCAACGTAACGGTGATTATCGACACGGTGAGCGGGCGCAAGCAGGTGTTAGCCCATGCCTCGCTGATGCCGGATGTGGCGATCCTCGACGCCGCGCTGACCGAAGGTGTGCCGTCGCATGTCACGGCGATGACTGGCATTGATGCGTTAACCCATGCCATTGAAGCGTACAGCGCGCTGAACGCCACACCGTTTACCGACAGTCTGGCGATTGGTGCCATTGCGATGATTGGCAAATCGCTGCCGAAAGCGGTGGGCTACGGTCATGACCTTGCCGCGCGCGAGAGCATGTTACTGGCTTCATGTATGGCGGGAATGGCGTTTTCCAGTGCGGGGCTTGGGTTGTGCCACGCGATGGCGCATCAGCCAGGGGCGGCGCTGCATATTCCACACGGTCTGGCGAACGCCATGTTGCTGCCAACGGTGATGGAATTTAACCGGATGGTTTGTCGCGAACGGTTTAGTCAGATTGGTCGGGCACTGCGAACTAAAAAATCCGACGATCGTGACGCTATTAACGCGGTAAGTGAGCTGATTGCGGAAGTTGGGATTGGTAAACGACTGGGCGATGTTGGCGCGACATCTGCGCATTACGGTGCATGGGCGCAGGCCGCGCAGGAAGATATTTGTCTGCGCAGCAACCCGCGTACCGCCAGCCTGGAGCAGATTGTCGGCCTGTACGCAGCGGCGCAATAAATGCCGGATGCGACGCTTGCCGCGTCTGATCCGGCCTTCGGGATTGCACATGTAGGGCGGATAAGGCGTTTACGCCGCATCCGCCAATAAATAACAACTAACAGGGAGTAAAGGCGATGGGAATTAACGAAATCATCATGTACATCATGATGTTCTTTATGCTGATAGCTGCCGTAGACAGGATCCTGTCGCAGTTCGGCGGTTCTGCTCGTTTCCTCGGTAAGTTCGGTAAAAGTATCGAAGGATCAGGCGGTCAGTTCGAAGAAGGCTTTATGGCAATGGGCGCTCTGGGTCTGGCGATGGTCGGTATGACCGCGCTGGCACCGGTACTGGCTCACGTACTCGGGCCGGTAATTATCCCGGTTTACGAAATGCTCGGCGCAAACCCGTCAATGTTCGCCGGAACGCTGCTGGCGTGCGATATGGGCGGTTTCTTCCTCGCCAAAGAGCTGGCGGGCGGCGACGTAGCAGCGTGGCTATACTCTGGGTTAATTCTTGGGTCGATGATGGGGCCAACGATTGTGTTTTCCATTCCGGTGGCGCTCGGCATTATCGAACCTTCTGACCGTCGTTATCTGGCGCTCGGCGTGCTGGCGGGCATTGTGACCATTCCGATTGGCTGTATTGCTGGTGGTCTGGTTGCTATGTACTCCGGTGTGCAGATCAACGGTCAGCCGGTGGAATTCACTTTCGCCCTGATCCTGATGAACATGATCCCGGTGATCATTGTCGCGATTCTGGTGGCGCTGGGGCTGAAATTCATCCCGGAAAAAATGATCAACGGCTTCCAGATCTTCGCCAAATTCCTCGTTGCATTGATCACCCTCGGTCTTGCCGCTGCGGTAGTGAAATTCCTGCTTGGCTGGGAACTGATCCCCGGTCTGGATCCTATCTTTATGGCCCCTGGCGATAAACCCGGTGAAGTGATGCGCGCCATTGAAGTTATCGGTTCTATCTCCTGCGTGCTGTTAGGGGCGTATCCAATGGTGCTGCTGCTGACTCGCTGGTTTGAAAAACCGCTGATGAGCGTCGGTAAAGTACTGAATATGAACAACATCGCGGCAGCCGGCATGGTGGCAACGCTTGCCAACAACATCCCGATGTTCGGCATGATGAAGCAGATGGATACCCGCGGCAAAGTCATCAACTGCGCCTTCGCCGTTTCCGCTGCTTTCGCCCTGGGCGACCACTTAGGCTTCGCCGCTGCCAACATGAACGCCATGATCTTCCCGATGATTGTCGGCAAGTTGATCGGCGGCGTAACGGCGATTGGCGTGGCGATGATGCTGGTGCCAAAAGAAGACGCGACCGCGACTAAAACCGAAGCGGAGGCACAATCGTGAACACTCGCCAGCTATTGAGCGTCGGTATCGATATCGGCACCACCACCACCCAGGTGATTTTCTCCCACCTGGAGCTGGTTAACCGTGCGGCGGTGTCGCAGGTGCCGCGCTACGAATTCATTAAACGCGAAATTAGCTGGCAAAGTCCGGTGTTCTTTACCCCTGTCGATAAACAGGGCGGTTTAAAAGAAGCGGAACTGAAAACCTTAATACTCGAGCAATATCAGGCTGCGGGTATTGCGCCGGAAAGCGTTGATTCTGGTGCCATCATCATCACCGGTGAAAGCGCGAAAACCCGCAATGCTCGCCCGGCGGTGATGGCGCTCTCTCAATCGCTGGGGGATTTTGTCGTTGCCAGCGCCGGGCCGCACCTCGAATCCGTGATCGCCGGTCACGGAGCTGGGGCGCAAACCCTTTCTGAACAACGGCTGTGTCGGGTACTGAATATCGACATCGGCGGTGGCACCGCGAACTACGCCCTGTTCGATGCCGGAAAAATCAGCGGCACTGCCTGTCTCAACGTCGGTGGTCGCCTGCTGGAAACCGACAGCCAGGGGCGCGTGGTTTACGCTCATAAACCGGGGCAGATGATTGTGGATGAGTGCTTCGGTGCAGGCACTGACGCCCGTTCGCTGACCGGCGCGCAGCTGGTGCAGGTTACCCGGCGGATGGCGGCGCTGATTGTCGAAGTGATTGACGGAACGCTTTCGCCGCTCGCGCAGGCATTGATGCAAACCGGTTTGCTGCCCGCAGGTGTTACGCCCGAAATCATTACGCTTTCTGGAGGCGTGGGCGAATGTTATCGCCACCAGCCCGCCGACCCGTTCTGTTTTGCCGATATTGGCCCACTTCTGGCAACGGCGCTGCATGACCATCCGCGCCTGCGTGAGATGAATGTGCAGTTTCCGGCGCAAACCGTACGCGCCACGGTGATTGGCGCGGGTGCACATACCCTTTCGCTCTCTGGCAGCACAATCTGGCTGGAGGGCGTACAACTGCCGCTGCGCAATTTGCCGGTGGCGATCCCGATTGATGAAACGGATCTGGTGAGTGCCTGGCAACAGGCGCTGCTTCAGCTGGATCTTGATCCCAAAACTGACGCGTACGTGCTGGCGCTTCCCGCTTCGCTGCCTGTGCGTTACGCCGCGGTACTGACGGTCATCAACGCGCTGGTCGATTTCGTCGCGCGTTTTCCGAATCCGCATCCCCTGCTGGTGGTGGCCGGGCAGGACTTTGGTAAAGCTCTGGGCATGTTGTTGCGCCCACAGCTACAACAACTCCCGTTGGCAGTCATTGACGAAGTGATTGTCCGCGCGGGGGACTATATCGACATTGGTACGCCTCTTTTTGGCGGATCGGTTGTGCCGGTGACGGTGAAATCACTCGCATTTCCTTCCTGAGGGAACGACTTATGAAACTAAAGACCACATTGTTCGGCAATGTATATCAGTTTAAGGATGTAAAAGAGGTGCTGGCTAAAGCCAACGAACTGCGTTCGGGGGATGTGCTGGCGGGCGTTGCAGCGGCAAGCTCACAGGAGCGCGTGGCGGCAAAGCAGGTGTTGTCGGAAATGACCGTAGCGGACATCCGCAATAATCCGGTGATTGCCTATGAAGATGACTGCGTGACGCGGCTGATTCAGGACGATGTTAACGAAACGGCCTACAACCAGATTAAAAACTGGAGCATCAGCGAACTGCGTGAGTATGTGCTGAGCGATGAAACCAGCGTGGACGACATTGCCTTTACCCGCAAAGGGCTGACCTCGGAAGTGGTCGCGGCGGTAGCGAAGATTTGCTCCAACGCGGACCTGATCTACGGCGCGAAGAAAATGCCGGTAATCAAAAAGGCCAATACCACCATTGGTATTCCGGGCACCTTCAGCGCCCGTTTGCAGCCAAATGACACCCGTGACGACGTGCAAAGTATCGCCGCGCAAATCTACGAAGGGCTTTCCTTCGGGGTGGGCGATGCGGTGATCGGCGTTAACCCGGTGACTGACGACGTGGAAAACTTAAGCCGCGTGTTGGACACCATTTACGGCGTGATCGACAAATTCAACATCCCAACTCAGGGCTGCGTACTGGCGCACGTCACCACCCAGATCGAAGCGATTCGTCGCGGCGCGCCTGGCGGACTGATTTTCCAGAGTATCTGTGGCAGCGAAAAAGGGCTGAAAGAGTTTGGCGTGGAACTGGCGATGCTCGACGAAGCGCGCGCAGTGGGTGCAGAGTTCAACCGTATCGCCGGGGAAAACTGCCTCTACTTCGAAACCGGACAAGGCTCTGCGCTATCCGCTGGCGCTAACTTCGGCGCTGACCAGGTGACGATGGAAGCACGTAACTATGGGCTGGCGCGTCATTACGATCCGTTTATCGTCAACACCGTGGTCGGCTTTATTGGGCCGGAGTATCTCTACAACGACCGCCAGATTATCCGTGCTGGCTTAGAAGATCACTTTATGGGCAAGCTGAGCGGCATCTCTATGGGCTGTGACTGCTGCTACACCAACCACGCTGACGCTGACCAGAACCTCAACGAAAACCTGATGATCCTGCTCGCCACCGCAGGCTGCAACTACATCATGGGGATGCCGCTGGGTGATGACATCATGCTCAACTACCAGACCACCGCATTCCACGATACCGCCACTGTGCGTCAGTTACTCAACCTGCGCCCGTCACCAGAGTTTGAACGCTGGCTGGAAAGCATGGGCATTATGGCAAACGGTCGCCTGACCAAACGGGCGGGCGATCCGTCACTGTTCTTCTGATGACGCGGAGATAACACATCATGGATCAAAAACAGATTGAAGAAATTGTACGCAGCGTGATGGCGTCAATGGGACAAACGGCCCCCGCGCCGTCAGAAGCAAAGTGCGCCACCACCAACTGTGCGGCACCGGTGACCTCGGAAAGCTGTGCGCTGGATTTAGGTTCCGCTGAAGCAAAAGCGTGGATTGGTGTTGAAAACCCGCATCGCGCAGACGTATTAACAGAACTGCGCCGCAGCACCGTGGCCCGCGTTTGTACCGGTCGTGCCGGTCCGCGTCTACGTACCCAGGCGCTGCTGCGTTTCCTGGCCGATCACTCTCGTTCGAAAGATACCGTACTGAAAGAAGTGCCGGAAGAGTGGGTGAAAGCGCAGGGCTTGCTGGAAGTACGCTCTGAAATTAGCGACAAAAATCTCTACCTGACTCGCCCGGATATGGGCCGCCGCCTGTGTGCAGAAGCTGTTGAAGCGCTGAAAGCACAGTGTGTTGCTAATCCGGACGTACAGGTCGTTATTTCTGATGGCCTGTCAACTGATGCCATCACCGTGAACTACGAAGAGATCCTGCCGCCGCTGATGGCGGGCCTGAAACAGGCCGGGCTGAAAGTCGGCACGCCATTCTTTGTTCGTTATGGTCGCGTGAAGATTGAAGATCAGATCGGTGAGATCCTCGGCGCGAAAGTGGTGATCCTGCTGGTGGGGGAACGTCCGGGGTTAGGGCAGTCAGAAAGCCTCTCCTGCTACGCCGTTTACTCGCCGCGTATGGCGACCACCGTTGAGGCCGATCGCACCTGTATCTCTAACATTCACCAGGGCGGCACGCCGCCGGTTGAAGCCGCAGCCGTCATTGTGGATTTGGCGAAACGTATGCTGGAGCAGAAAGCATCCGGCATCAACATGACCCGATAAGGAGGCATCATGCCAGCTTTAGATTTGATTCGACCGTCGGTAACCGCCATGCGGGTGATTGCCTCCGTTAACGCTGAATTTGCGCGTGAACTAAAATTGCCGCCGCATATTCGTAGCCTCGGGCTGATTTCTGCTGATTCCGATGACGTCACCTACATTGCCGCTGATGAAGCGACCAAGCAGGCGATGGTGGAAGTGGTATATGGTCGCTCGCTGTATGCGGGCGCTGCACACGGCCCGTCACCGACTGCCGGTGAAGTGCTGATTATGCTTGGTGGGCCAAACCCGGCGGAAGTGCGTGCCGGTCTGGATGCGATGGTTGCACATATTGAAAATGGTGCAGCATTCCAGTGGGCCAATGACGCAGAAAACACCGCCTTCCTGGCGCATGTGGTTTCGCGTACCGGTTCTTATCTCTCATCAACCGCCGGGATCACGCTTGGCGATCCGATGGCATATCTGGTGGCACCGCCGCTGGAAGCGACCTATGGCATTGATGCAGCGTTGAAATCTGCCGACGTACAGCTGGTGACCTATGTCCCGCCACCGTCTGAAACCAACTACTCGGCAGCATTTTTAACCGGTAGCCAGGCCGCGTGTAAAGCAGCCTGTAACGCCTTTACCGATGCAGTGCTGGAAATCGCGCGTAATCCAATCCAGCGTGCGTAACGGAGGTTGCCGATGATCAATGCACTGGGATTGCTGGAAGTGGACGGCATGGTCGCCGCGATAGATGCAGCGGATGCCATGCTCAAAGCAGCTAACGTTCGTCTGCTCAGTCACGAAGTGCTTGACCCTGGTCGCTTAACGCTGGTGGTGGAAGGCGATCTGGCGGCGTGTCGTGCGGCGCTGGACGCAGGTTGTGCTGCCGCGATGCGTACCGGGCGTGTCATCAGCCGCAAGGAGATCGGTCGGCCAGACGATGACACCCAGTGGCTGGTTACTGGACCCGGCAACCTCCCCAGGGGGTTGGTTACTGGCTTTAACCGCCAGCCGAAGCAACCCGTAAGGGAACCCGACGCGCCAGTTATCGTCGCGGAATCTGCTGACGAGTTGTTGGCGCTGTTAACATCAGTACGTCAGGGAATGACGGCAGGAGAAGTGGCTGCCCACTTTGGCTGGCCGCTGGAAAAAGCCAGAAATGCGCTCGAACAGCTCTTTTCTGCCGGGACGTTACGTAAACGCAGTAGTCGTTATCGTCTCAAGCCCCATTAACCTGTCGGAGGTGCCGGGTGTCCTACAACACCCGGCATTAACATCATGAAAAAGACCCGTACAGCCAATTTGCACCATCTTTATCATGAACCCTTACCCGAAAACCTGAAGCTCACGCCGAAGGTCGAAGTGGATAATGTTCATCAACGACAGACAACGGATGTCTATGAACATGCTTTAACGATTACCGCCTGGCAGCAGATTTACGATCAGCTGCATCCGGGCAAGTTTCATGGTGAATTTACGGAAATTCTACTCGATGATATTCAGGTTTTTCGTGAATACACCGGTCTGGCGCTGCGTCAGTCGTGCCTGGTCTGGCCGAACTCGTTCTGGTTTGGCATTCCGGCGACGCGCGGTGAGCAGGGATTTATCGGTTCGCAATGTCTGGGAAGCGCGGAAATCGCCACCCGCCCTGGTGGCACTGAATTTGAACTGAGCACGCCGGATGATTACACGATCCTGGGCGTGGTGCTTTCTGAAGATGTCATCACCCGGCAGGCTAACTTTTTGCATAACCCGGATCGGGTATTACATATGCTGCGTAGCCAGTCGGCGCTGGAAGTGAAAGAGCAGCATAAAGCCGCGCTGTGGGGCTTTGTCCAACAGGCGCTGGCGACGTTTTGCGAGAACCCGGAAAATCTCCATCAGCCTGCAGTGCGAAAAGTGCTGGGGGATAATTTGCTAATGGCGATGGGGGCGATGCTGGAAGACGCGCAACCAATGGTGACGGCGGAAAGCATCAGTCATCAGAGTTACCGTAGATTACTTTCCCGCGCCCGTGAATATGTGCTGGAAAATATGTCTGAGCCGGTGACGGTGCTGGACTTGTGTAATCAACTGCATGTCAGTCGCCGCACGCTACAAAACGCGTTTCACGCTATTTTAGGCATTGGCCCAAACGCGTGGCTGAAACGCATTCGCCTGAACGCCGTACGCCGCGAACTGATAAGCCCGTGGTCGCAAAGCACAACGGTAAAAGACGCCGCCATGCAGTGGGGATTCTGGCATCTGGGGCAATTTGCCACGGATTACCAGCAGCTGTTTGCCGAGAAGCCGTCGTTGACGTTGCATCAGCGGATGCGGGAATGGGGGTGAGGGAGTTACACCCAATCCCTGACCTTAATAAACTCACTTAACGCCGCTTCTGGGCTGCCATCTTTTGGCTGATAATCATACTCCCAGCGTACCAGTGGCGGCATTGACATCAGGA
>OAWX01000487.1_pt1 | contig 23538 bp, 16 predicted proteins | sample 1495571 | NCBI WGS metagenome assembly OAWX01 (sample SAMEA2580265, study PRJEB22360) | human gut metagenome | biome: human gut; feature: human-associated habitat; material: faeces | place: Denmark | collected 2008/2010 | reverse complement strand
CAGCGCGGCCACCACTTCGCCATCGTCGATGAGGTCGACTCCATCCTCATCGACGAGGCTCGTACCCCGTTGATCATTTCTGGCCCGGCCGAAGGCGACGTGACTCGTTGGTACCGCCAGTTCGCTCGTTTGGTGCTCAAGCTCACTCGTGACGAGGACTATGAGGTCGATGAGAAGAAGAAGGTTGTCGGCATTCTCGATCCAGGCATCAACAAGATTGAGGATTATCTCGGCATCGACAACCTGTACGAGCCGAACAACACCGCACTGATCGGTTATCTGAACAACGCCATCAAGGCCAAGGAACTGTTCCTGCGCGACCGCGACTACGTGGTGACCGGCGGCGAGGTGCTCATCGTCGATGAACACACCGGTCGTATCCTGCCGGGTCGTCGTTATAACGAAGGTCTGCACCAGGCAATCGAAGCCAAGGAAAACGTGGAAGTCAAGGCTGAGAACCAGACCTTCGCCACCATCACCCTGCAGAACTACTTCCGCATGTACGACAAGCTGTCGGGCATGACCGGTACCGCAGAAACCGAGGCCGCGGAGTTCATGGGCACCTACAAGCTGGGTGTGCTCCCGATTCCGACCAACAAGCCGATGATTCGTGAAGACAAGGACGATCTGATCTTCCGTACCAAGAAGGAGAAGCTTGCCGCCATCGTGCGCGATGTTGCCAAGCGTCACAAGAAGGGCCAGCCGGTGCTGCTGGGTACCGCTTCCGTGGAATCCTCCGAAATCGTGTCGTCCCTGCTTGACGTTGCCAATATTCCACACCAGGTGCTGAACGCGAAGCAGCATGACAGGGAAGCCGCCGTGTTGGCCGTCGCGGGCCGTAAGGGCGCCGTCACCGTGGCTACCAACATGGCAGGCCGTGGTACCGATATCATGCTCGGCGGCAACGTCGAATTCCTCGCCGATGCGAAGCTTAAGTCCGAGGGCTACTCTCCGGATGACACTCCGGACGAGTACGAAAAGCGTTGGCCGGGCACCTTGGCCGAAATCAAGGAGCAGGTCAAGGACGAGCATGAAGAGGTCGTCGAGCTCGGTGGTCTGTACGTGCTCGGTACCGAGCGTCACGAGTCCCGCCGTATCGACAATCAGCTGCGTGGACGTTCCGGACGTCAAGGCGATCCGGGCGAGTCCCGTTTCTACCTGTCGCTCGAAGACGATTTGATGCGTCTGTTCAACACCCAGCTCGTGGCCCGCGTTATGGCCAAGGGTATGCCGGAAGGCGAGCCGATCGAGGCGAAGAGCGTTTCCAAGGGCGTACGCACCGCACAGAAGGCTGTGGAGTCACGCAACTTCGAAATCCGTAAGAACGTGCTCAAGTACGACGATGTGATGAACAAGCAGCGTACCGTCATCTATGCCGAGCGTCAGGCCGTACTGAAGGGCGAGGACATCCACGAGGATATCCTCAAGTTCATCGACGAGACGGTATTGAGCTACATCAAGGGTGCCAACAAGGGCTCTGACAAGCCGAAGGATTGGGATTGGGAAGGCTTGTTCAAGGCTCTGAACGCCGTGTACCCGATTGCCGTTGATTCAGAAGCAGCCAAGGATGCTGTCTCCAAGCTCAAGGGAGACAAGGCCGTCGTGGCCCTGCAGGAGCTTATCGTTTCCGACGCCAAGGACCAGTATGCCGACTTCGAAAGCAAGCTTGGTGAAGAGGGTCTGCGTCAGCTGGAACGTCGTGTCGTGCTCGCGGTTCTTGACCGCAAGTGGCGCGAACACCTGTATGAGATGGACTATCTCAAGGATGGCATCGGGCTGCGTGGCATGGGTCAGCGCGATCCGCTGGTCGAATACCAGCGCGAGGGCTATCAGATGTACAACTCCATGATCGAAGCGATCAAGGAGGAGACCATCCAGTTGCTGTTCCATGTCGATATCGATCGTGTCGCCACTACCGAAGACACCGACACCGAATCTGACGAGGATGAGGCCGTGAATGCGGCTGAAGCGGTGATGGGGCTGGGAGGCGAGACCGAACCTACCGGCGAAACCGCTCCTGCCGAGCCGGAAACCGATGATGAGTCCGAAAAGACCGTCATCGACGAACTGGCCGACGAGCAGAAGAACGAACCTGGCATCGTTGGCATGCAGCCGATCAGCCATGCCGAAGGCAAAGTTCCGGCCAACAAGCGTCCGAAGAGCGCGGAATTGCACTCCCCATGGGCGGATGGCCGTACCTTCCCGGGAACTGGCAAGAACGCCCAGTGCCCGTGTGGTTCCGGTCGCAAGTACAAGATGTGCCACGGACAGAACGAGGCGTGACGCTTCGCATAAGCCAAGGCGATGGCCCCGTCGGTGTGTTTCATACTGTCTGGGCCATCGCCATATCAGGGGTTCACACAGCGGATGTCATTCCCCGAAATCGATGTCGCCCATGGCCTCTGTGTCTGGAATGCGCACCTCCGGTCCGCAAATCCAGTTGAAAACAGGTCTTTTTACAAAGGGACCGAGGTCTCCATCTCCATAGCCAATACGTCCACGGCAACGACCCATTGCCCACTGTCTTATTTGCTGTCATATCGTCTGTTTTTTCGGGTAACGCTTCGGCATCCGCCGAAACGATTTCCCGAGTATGGAGAATGCTGAAACGAATACCACGTTGCCTGCCTCCAGATTATTTCGATGCAGTCAAGTCAGAGTCACCTTGAAGCGATCGTACTTTCACAGATACGTCGCAGACTCGCCGCAGTTTCTTGATAGCAGCATTGATTTGTTTGGAAACGGCTGCACGTGAAATCCCACTACTGCGAGCTACATCGGATTGGGATAGGTTGCGGAAGTACACATTTTCCACAGCTTTCCGCTGTCCATCGGGAAGCGTCCGCAAAGCTTCAAGAACCCGGCGAACGGCTTGCTTCCGTTCTTGTGCCGTCTCGTATTCGATGAGCAGCTCTTCCGGAGATAACGAATGCTCTTGCGGTTCACGGTTGATGCCGGCTATTTCCTCATACGACCATGCGCTTCCACCAACGCGATCGGAACGGTGACAGGAGTGCGCCACACGCTCTTCGGCATTCCAGAGTTCCTGCAAAATGCATTGCGGCGCACGGAATTCCAGCTCTTCTTCGTCGCGGTGTTCAGCCGCAGCACGCAGCGCACGATCGCGTCTAATCATCGGAAGCAGTTCCTCCTGGGTAAGTTCATATGTTTCAGTAACGGATGCATTGCCCGCAATAGGGGCCTCATGCTTAAAAACAAGCTTCATGTTCTTGGGCCTTGCTCATATAAAGTTGCTCAAGACCTGCTGACGCAATATGAGACCAGCCTTGAAAACAATGAAGCGAGATGTGTCTGCCAGTTATATGCACACTGACAGACGGCATCTCGCCCGATATCGATAAGCAGGTCTCAAAACGGATTGTGAACCACAGCCAGCTTCGCCGTGGAGTAAAAATGCAGACAGCGATTACGCCATACATAAGTCACTGATATTCGAACGGCCGTTTCCGAATACGAGCCTTAGCAATAAGAATTCACGGTCGTAACTGATTTACATGTCCATCTCCTTTCGCCATTCGGCAGAGTTCCGAAACGAATGCGGCTGATTCGTCGTATACTGGCCGTAATTCCAGTAATGACAAGGCTTCATCCGCATCTGTTTTCATCGTAGGAAATTGACCTATCAGAACCGAAGACGAAATAAGACGACGTAAGGCGAGGAGGAGACGAACGATGGATAAGCCCAACGGCACATATGCTTTAGGAGTGTTCTGCACATTCGTTCGGCCCTACGTCAGTGGGGAAAGCCGCGGAATCAGCACACAGAAAAAAGGGTTCATGAAAGATTTCTTCGATGTCATCCTTGAATCAAGCGCAACAGACACATCAGACGTAAACAAAAGGCACTATTCAAAGGCGAAGACGGCAATCAATGAAGGCGTATGGGCGGGTATCAACCAAACGGATTTGGTGAAGTTCTTCAACGGATGCAGAAAACTACCGCAATGGAAGGCCTCTGAATTCTTTCAGCATCTGGATAAGGCCCGAGTGGAAAGCCTGTTTGACGATATTGGTATTGACGCGCTATCGCAGTTTCAGCGTTGTCTCGGTCAGGTGAACATCAAAGCCCCGTCAATTGACAAACTCCCATCCGCAGTGAGCACTTGGCTGTTCGAGATCTTGGAAGCGAATGCCGACAATCGTGATCTTCTGGTGGACGGCACCGCATTTCAGCCGGAATTTGAATTGCTGGATGATCTGCCGCTGGCCGAAGGACACATCTCATCAGGGAAGCTCCATCTTGGGCGTTCAGCCGTGGCATGGCGGAAATCTCCATCCCCACCAGAATCACCGGATTTCAATGTGGAAAGAACGTATCTTGCACAAATGGAATCGGCCTACGCCGAACACTTGCACAGGCAAATCCGGTCCCGAGATGATTTGCCCGACCGACAGCGCAAGGAATATGACCGGCAGCGTGGGTATTTTTACAATGCAGAAGGACTGCGGCGGAACATGAGAGATGTCATCGATGATGGTGAAACCGAGTTCCATGCGATGAAAGACGACCTCTACGATGGAGTCTGCGACGTATGCAACGAAGAATATGACGATGGGCTGGCCAGAATGCTGGCAACCTTGAACCAAGCTGCGATTCTTCCCCTTTCCGGTTCCGTCATCACCCGTTTTCCAACCATCGTCAAAGCCGCGGAGAAGAAAGGCATATGCCACATGCTGGTCAATGACACTCGACTGGAATGGGTGAGCGCCGATGAGTGATTCCCTGTTCAACACCCCGAGCGAAACCGCAACCCGTCTTACGCTATGCCTGTCCTTATTGCCACACCCTGCAACATTGGATGAAATCACGGTCATGGATTTTGCCGCAACTTACATGAAGGTCATGGGCTTTGGCAATAGTAACCTTCACGGGGACAACCCTTATGCCACAGCAGAGTATGATGCCAGGCGCAAACGTGTACGAAGAGGGCTGAACAGGCTGGTAATCATAGGTTTCGCCATCACCGAAGATGTCGGATCCAGTTATTCCGCAAGCCCGACGTGCATGCAATTCGCCAACGAATTACATGGAGAATATGTCACGGCTTATCGTCATGCCATCGAAACATTGGCGACGCTGAATTACTATTCGATAATAGAACGAATACTGGAAAGCCGGTAACCAAGATGGGGAAAATGTGGATTCGTCAAGTCAAGGCGATTCGGAACGATGGCAATGCCTCAACCATTGATTTGCAGCAGGGATTGAATTGCATCATCGGCCCGTCGAATACCGGCAAAACCGGGATTGCGAAAACGATCAGCTTCGTATGCGGCGGAAACGTCATACCATTCACGGATGTCACCGGATATGCAGGAGCATCCGTCACCTTCAGTACCGAACACGGAGAAGTGACATTACAACGCTCGTTGGCTTCGCAAACGATTCAGGTCTCTTCGACTGACTCAGATGTGGAACCGGGAGATTATACGGTCGCACGCAGAGGCAAAAACAAACGACCAATCAACTCGGTACTGCTAACAATGCTGGACGTTGATGAGGCACGAAGAATCGCAGTCAATGAGGCCTACAGAACCGTGGCCTTTACTTGGAATGCCATCCGACATTTGCTGCTTGTTCCCGAAGATCAGATCGTTCGCCCCGAACCATCGATTCTATTGCCCAAAACCACCCGCAACACAACGATGACGCAGAACCTGTCCGCTTTGCTGGTCCTCGCTCAAGATGAAACATTCAATGATGAGGCAAGACAGGAAAGTTCCGCCGAGCGCCATGCACGCAGGCAAGCGGTGGAACGATTCATCTTCAGCCAACTCGATATCATCGAGCCCCGCATCAAACAGCTTGAGCAACTTGAACGGGACGCGGCTACCGAAGGCAAAACCGTCGATAGTTATATTGAGAAACTGCGCAACACGTTACAGCAATTGGAACAACAGCGTCGAAAAACCATTGATGAAGATGCGGAACTCGTTGAACACATCAGCGCACTGCATCAGGAAAACGAGCGTCTGGACGTATTGCTCGCCCAGCGTGAAACCCTACTAGGGCAATACGATTCCGATTTGGCACGCCTTGATCTGCAGTTGCAGGCAATGCGCCATAACCGGGAACAACCTTATCCCGATGTTTGTCAGTTCTGCCACAGCACCGTCCATATCGATCCACCGAGTGAAGAAGACATTCGTGCTCGGGAAAATGAAATGTCCCGCATTCGCGAACTTCGTAATGGTGTGGTCAAGGATCAGGAATCCTTACGCCAAGCAAGAATCCAAGTGACACAGAGCATCGACGAAGCGCAAAACGCCCATCAGTCCAATATGGAACAGCTGCACCGGAATCTTGAGCCGGAGGCCCGAACAATACGACAACGGCTTGATGGGCTTGCCCAGTCAGAAAGAATTCGTGCAGAATATGCCGAGCTGACTGCTTTGCGTAAAAGATTTCAAGCTACTCTTGATGGTGCCGATGAGGAAAAGGTCGATTACAAGAAATATCGGCCAAGAGAATGGTTCCACGAGGATTTCTATTATTCGATGGGTGCCACCATACGCGGAATCCTCAAGGATTCCGGCTTTTCCGGCACCGATAACGTCGGTTTCAGCCGGGAAACATTCGACATCGAAATCGCCGGACATGGCAAGGCTGAAGAACAGGGAAAAGGATACTGCGCATTCTTCAATACGGTTGTAATGCTGGCATTCCATGATTACTTGAACCGCCGTCCGGTTCATGCTCCAGGATGGTTGCTCATCGATACCCCACTGCTGGGCTTCGACGAAGGCACGCACACAGCGAACGGTTCTCTAAGGAGCGGCCTGTTCGAGCATCTTAAACTGCAGGCGGCAAACCAGCAGATCATCATATTGGAAAACACCGATCATATCGGCGAACTGGATTTCAGCGGAAACGTCAACGTCATCACCTTCACCAAAGACCAGACTGACGGGCGTTACGGATATCTGGACGGCGTGGTCGACGTAGCGGAAAGGCCCGGCGTTGGGCGACGGTAAACATCAGGCCATGCACAGACACATCACAAAACAGCCGGATTGTTCACACGGGAAGAACATCATGCCAGAACCCAATAAGAGCGACAGCGAGTGTATAGCCGGACTCGAACTACCGAAACAGGACAACGCACATGCACCACACCCGGTGTCGGCAGCCATTATATATGCAGGCGTGTTTACCATGACATGCGCACTATATAGCAGCATCTTATCCGCCTGTTGGGGATTTTTACTGATAATACTTCCCGGCTGTGCAATCGTTCCCTTCATAGCCCTGCTACTGACACGAAAAATCAACGCCTCATGGAATCTCTTGTGGCTTGCCGGCACCACCGCGCTCACCTACGCGATGACACTAGTAAGCATGGCAGCCTTGCTAATGCTCATACCTCCCAAAGCCACCCTATGGTTTAGCATAGTAAAAATACTGACCAACTCATTTGCAGACATACTATCGTTCCAGCTTTTCATGGGCGGGTATACAATTCCGACCATCTTCTACATCCTTGGCTTGATCTGCCGCGCATACCACAACAGCCGCAATCGGTAACAAAGAACCGGCGCCGGGCAACGGTAAAGGCGAAATTCATGCACAGACATTGCGGAACAGATACATTGAAAACATACAAGGGGCATCATGGCAGGGAACGACGGGAATGACAGCAAGAACAGCGGCTGCATGGCCACAGACAAACACGATTCGGCCGGGCACGACCCGGATGTACAGGTGACGTTCGCGCAGAACTCACCGGACCAGAAGAACCCACTCATGCGGAATCCAGTGATAGCGGCCGTGATATACGCGATTGTGTTTGCTGCAATATGCGTGCTGTATACCGCTATTGGTTTATTTACCTATTTTGCGTATGTGATACTCGCCATCCCCGGTTGCATACTCATCCCTTTCGCGGCCCTGCTGTTGACGCGCAAAATCCGAACTCTGTGGAATCCTCTGTGGCTCGCCGGCACCGCTATACTCACCTACGCAACAACACTGGTCAGCATAGCGGAGGCAATAACGCTCATATCATCAAGGCTTACCTTGTGGACCGCCATCATAGAGCTACTGACTGGCTCATTTACGAATGGAATATTGTTCATAGTCTCCATGGGCGGATACAGCATCCCGACCATCTTCTACATTTTATACCTGATCTGCCGCGCATACGACAATAGACACAATCGGTAACAAAGGACCGGCGTGGGGCTGGCTTTACCGCACATATTGTCGCAAACCAGCCCCACATCGGAACCGTATCGATTAGAAGATGAACTCCGCCAATGCCGAACATGCCGCATCAATCACGGAATCAGGGGTATCGTATGAATGGGTCAAGAGCCAACATGTAAACATTTGCTGCCAATCGACACCGCGGAATGCACTTACTGCCGCCGCCTTATCACTGGCACCCATGCTCCATGCGATTCGCTTGAAACGGTCAGACAACTGGTTCGGCGCGTTATAGTAGCTGCGCATGGTCTGGGACAACAGGTGAGAGTCGCTGCCGTTACCGTTCTTAAGCGTGTCGGCGAAGTAAATGGCATCGCCATCACAGCACAGGTCGTCACGATTGCAGGTATTGCTGACGGTCTGCCATGTTCCATCCACCTGTTTGTCAAGCGTAAGCCCCTGAAGAGCGCCCTGCTGCCGATAGTTGTCGTCCGCACCTACCAAGGCTTCGGCGATGACATCAATGCTGGCCTGCGGGTTCCAATCCTTAGCTTTCTGAATGTTACTCATGGCCGAACCCAAGTCGCCTGCCCAGCCGGTCCACGTATCCGGAACGACCAGTCCATTGAGATATCCCAGCGTCGTGACGCACATATGCGACAAATCCACGCTTTCCCCATTGACATCGATCATGGACTGCCGCCACGAACCGATATAGCTATCCAACGACTTGATGATTGCAGACGCCGTAGCATCCTGTTCGAGGATTGCGGCATCCGCCTTGCGGAAACTTTCGGCTGATACCGACCATTCGATAGTTGAACCATTTCCTCCGTCGCGCAGGTAATCCTTGGACAGGTAGTTCAGCATGCATCGCCATGTCGGGACCGTCACCCAAGTTCCAGTGGTTCCACTGGCCACATAGTCCTGCCCCACCTTTCCTTGAGCGCGCAGTTCATCGAACCGTTTCTCAAGATGCCAGATCAGGTCAATCGGCCCCATCTGATCGTAGTTAGTTCCCTGATCGATGGTCGTTCCACCAGCCGACGTCTGCTTCACATAGGATACAGCAGGCATTTTGCCGGAATAGGCAACGCGGTCAAGATCCCAGCCTTGTCCCTGATAACCACTGATTTCAGTGAACTGGTCATATACCCAATTATCTGGGATCGGGAACCCCAGATTGCCGGAGAACCCGGTGGACATGTCTGACACGAACGCATAACCCGCATAACCGGCCTCGATAACGCGAGTGCAGATATTACGGGATGCGTAAATACCGACCTTATATCCGCCTCCGAGATTAGCTAAAACCGCCTTGAAATACGGCAGGATGTTGCTGGTGGCCTGATCATCGGTGGCATCGAAATCCACGGCAAAATAGATGTGCGTCGGCGGGATGCCCAGACGCTGCGCCGCTTCACGTGCCGACTTGGCATGAGCCGCACCGTTCGCCGGGGTAAAATACTCCAGTTTGGTAGAATACTCTTGGAAAATCGGGAAGAACTTCATGCCGCCCTTGGTGATGCGTTCCAGTTCGCCCGGACGAATCGCCTTGAAATAATCGGCGGGTGCCAAGCTGCTTTGCCCCGGCTCGGTCAGATATCGTCCTACAATCTGGTATCCGTTGGCTTTCAGCGTTGCGAGTCGTGCGTCGGTGATTTCAAAACGGGTGTCGCACGCCACACAAGGCCGGTTCGGGTCGCCTTTGGACGTGAGCAGGCTCATCCACGTGGTCGGATCGACGGTACCGTTCTGCGGTAATCCATATTGCCGCTGAAAGTCCGTGACCTGATCGGACAGGGCGGTGTACCAGCTGGTTCTGATGACCGCCGCGATGCGGTTACACACCAAAGCCACAGTCGCCAACCAGACCCACTGCGGATTATCGCCGGTACCATTGCTGGCGCTGATGGTTTTGAGACGAGACTTAGTCCCACTACCAAAATTGCCGGTGGCCTCGCTGGGCGTAAAACCTTCGATGGCCTGAAGCACCTGGATGAGCGCTGTGTTCATTTCGCGCCCGTACAGGCCATCGGTCGGAATGATGCCCGTATAGTCACGGTACTTGTTGTTGATTTGCTGCTGCGCTTGCCGAATGGCGTTGAGGCCGCCATACGATTCGAGCAGCACGAACTGTTTCATGGATAACAGGGCACCCATGATGCCCACGTCAACGCTGGAATCGCCGCCAATGCCCATATCGGTTTTGAGATTCTTGATTGCCTTGCCGGTGCCGCCGTAGAAATGCTGGGTGATTTCGTCACTTCCGGCAGAGTATCCCTTACACCAGAGTGCTCCCTGGATGATGGAATACACGTTGGACGTGGCGGTATCGCCGGATTTCTGCTCCTGCACACCATTCGGATACCGCTGGACGAACAGACGTTGCGTGGACGGGCCGAAATTATCCGCCGTGTTCTGGATACCCAGTTCGATCTGCAATGCACGGGTCAACCCGTAAATCGTCGACCAGCCGGTCTGCCCATTCTCGGCGACCTTGTTGAAACGCGAATCACCACCGTAGGTTTGATTCAGCCATTGCTGCGTTCGCAGTACCATTTTGTCCGTCATAATTTTCTCCTTGTAGGAAAACGATGATTTTGTTCGGGCGGGCGGTTGCTCGCCTTCACTGGTACTGCCGCGACATCGCAGAATGTTAACTTCCCATCGCCATATCAGAGGTTTATGACGGAGGGAGGCCATTACTTGGATATAAGTGCATCGGCCACGGCGGCAAACGACGGAAAATGCCGGTTAACGGATGGCTGATCTTCAGCTGCATGCGTGCGAACACGGCCAACGCCGCCACGCAGATGACCAGCAAGGCCCATACGAGCCAGTCGCCGTTCCATTCGGAGAAGAAACTCACCGCCATGATGAGCGATGCCAGGCCGATCGCCACCAACAGCAGCATGTAGCCGGTGGTGAGCCACTGCACGGTCGCCGCGTCGATGCCGAATTCCGGCGGCGTATGTTCGTGCGCTCGAATGTGGTGGATGATGCGGCCATGATGTTCCTTTCTTCCTGCTCATGTGATGCTCCCCATCGCCACCGATACGGGCGACGATGGAATCCTGGTCGTCCGGCACGGCGTTTCGGAGGAGTGGAAAGTCGTGCGGTGGGACATGTCTAAAAGATGGGACGGTTTCCCGCCGTGCTCGCGCCAGGACATTGGTCCTTGGTGCCGGCGACCGCGGCAGCAAGGCTTCCGTGATTCGTTTGGCGGTCTGGCAGGCGTCGAGCAGGATGCCAATCGTGTTGGAGGTCGGTGTGCCGTGGCCGTCGTCCGGCACGCTGAAGTCCGGTGTGTCGGCGTTGTGGACGTTGCGCTCCGCGGGTTTGCTCATGATGCCTCGATATTGGTTATCTTGGATAATTACCTCGCATAACTAATGGGAAGCGCTCTGGACAACCACAGGATGGTGGGCGGAAGTTATGAATCATACCGTCATGCGGACGGGAACGGTTTACGCAATATCCGGCGGTTAGAATATGCGGCGGAAACACAATCGAAGCGCTTGGCGTGAAGCCAGGGGAGGATACTATGGCCGAGATCACATGGAAGTCGATTCTCACCAAACTGGTTGGGGGAGACCATTTGAGCGCGGAGGAATCGGAATGGTTCGTCGATGATCTGATGCAGGGTAACGCCAATCCCGCCGCCGTGGGCGCGGTGCTCGCCACGCAGCAGCAGCTCGGCCTGACCGCCGATGAGGTACGCGGCGCGGCCAAGGCGATGGTGGGGCACGCCATCCCATTGAATGTCTCCGGCGAAACTACTGACATTGTCGGCACTGGCGGTGACGGTGCTGCGACGGTGAACCTGTCTTCTATGGGTGCGGTGGTGGCTGCCGCCTCCGGAGTGAAAGTCGTGAAGCATGGCAATCGCGCAGCTTCTTCCAAGTGCGGCACCGCCGATTGCTTCGAGGCGTTGGGACTGCCTCTTGATCTGGAGCCGGAGCAGGTTGCCCAAGTTGGCAATGAGTGTGGCATCGCTTTTGCTTTCGCGCGTACCTTCCATCCGGCGATGCGCTTCGTTGGTCCGATTCGTGCCGCTCTGGGAGTGCCCTGCGTGTTCAACGTGCTGGGCCCGCTGACTAATCCTGCCGCTCCGAAGCATATGGCGGTCGGTTGCGCCAATCGCAAGATGAGTCCGATTATGGCCGAAGTATATGTGGCGAACGGTCAGACCGGTATGGTCTACACCTCCAACGAAGACTTGGATGAGATGGCTCCGACTGGCCCGGTATCCATCTGGGAGTTCAAGGACGGTAAGGTCACGGAAAACGAATTTGATCCAACCGTTGAACTCGGTCTCTCCAAAGTGACCGTCGCCGACCTCAAGGGTGGTGAACCGGAGCTTAATGCCCAACTATTCCGTGACTTCCTCGCAGGCAAGGACGTACCGTTCCGTACCACCGCTCTGCTCAATGCGGCATCCGCGATTGTCGCCGATGGACATTTGGTGCCAACGGAAGCCAGCCTCGCCGATCGTTTCAAAGCGGCCTACGCCATCGCCGAAGAGACCGTCGACTCCGGTAAGGCATCCGCGTTGCTTGATCAGTGGATCGCCACCGCTCAGTCGAAGAAAAATGCCTGATTCAAGACTTTCTGATCGATATTTGCCAATAACTGAATAATAATGCGTGTGCGGCATCGAAATATCTGGTGCTGCACACGCATTTTTTGATGCGAGGCTTTCGATATGGAAAACTCGTTGCCAGGATTCTTATGATGTTCTGAAAATATGCTCGATGAAGAAAAGGTCGAAATCAGACCCTCGCGCCATCATCAAACTCATCAAAGCGAGTCTGCGAGTGTCCCTTGTGCTGCACAATAAGCCCTGCGGCGCCAACCAATGCACACAAGCCGAAAATCGATCCCAGAATCGCCGCCAACGCAGGCATGAATGCGGAAGCGATGATGCCGATGACTCCGGCGACCAGCAACGCCCAGAACACGAGTTTCGAAAGCTTGACATGTCCGATTTCGGGACTCGGAGGCACGAAATCATCTCCATAACGGTCCATCACGCTATCGGTGTCCAACCAGCTGGAACCCGTGAAATCGCGTGGTCCACGACCTTGCGGCATATCGTCGGTGAATGTACCCTGATCCAGATCCTGAATCGATAGCAGCGCCTCTTTTTCACGTCGCTGCGCATGCTTCTCGAAACGCTTCGCATTCCGTGAGTGTTCCACGGCCTTCAAATCGTCGGCATGGGAACTGGCGAACTCTGCCCAAGCGGCATCCAGATCGTTCGCATCAGAGGAGGGAACATTCCCTCCACCATGCGACTCGGCATTTGGGCGTTCTTCGTCGGCATTGCTATTGTTGAGGTCAGTCATACTGATAACTTTAATCAAGCGGATGCCCATCCGCTGGGAGGACCGTGAAGAATGCTCTACTGGTTTTTCGTTAAAGGCCTAGGACCGATCGCCATCCACCGTTTGGGACCGACCACAAAAGGGCTTGAAAACATTCCTCGCGAAGGCGGTGCCATTATTGCGGCCAACCATCTTGCCGTCATCGACGACGCGCTGTTGCCGCTGACCAGCCCACGCATGATTCACTTCATGGGCAAAGCCGAATATTTCGAAGGTAAAGGCATCAAAGGCAAGTTCAAGAAATGGTGGTTCACATCCGTTGGCGTGTTCCCCGTGGATCGTTCCGGTGGTTCCAAGTCGTTGGGCGCGCTGAACCATGCCCGTGAAATCATTGAGGACGGCCACCTGTTCGGCATCCACATCGAAGGCACCCGCAGTCCTGACGGGCGTCTCTATAAAGGCCACACCGGTGCGGCGCGTCTGGCATTCGAAACCGGATGTCCGATTGTTCCGGCCGCTATCATCGGCTCCCGAGAATTGCAGAAGCCAGGGCAGGTCATTCCCAACAAAGGCAAGACCATGGTGATTTACGGCAAGCCGATCGAGGTTGAAAAAAAACCGTTGGACCAGATCACGCATGACGACCTGCGTTCGCTTACCGACCGTGTGACCATGGAGATTCAGAAGATGAGTGGTCAGGAATATGTGAACGAATACGCACAAGAAGTCAAGGAACAGCTTAAGGCGGCCAAGGAAGCGGAAGAGCAGTCGAAGCAGGACTGAATTTCGTCATTGTCACGCAACCGCAAAGATGGTTGAAAGCGGAGGCGGAACGCCATCAGTGAGCCCATCCGGGAAATCGGACGGGCTCACTCTGTTGTGGGGAAACGCGTTGCCGGATCCGGCGATTCCCCCACGTTTTAGAACAGTGAGGAATACATTTTCAATGTGATGGTGGTCGGGGTTCCATTTTCGTCTCGGATACGTACTTCGGTGCCACCTACCGGATCCTGCGAAGCGACCTTCTTATCTTGGCTGGCATTCAATGTGAGCTGCGAACTCACTTTGACCGTGAATCCAAGCTTCTCCAACGCAGCTTTGGCGTCAGAGGCTTTCTGACCCACATAATTCGGTAAGGTTATGGTTTCCGGTCCCTTGGAGACCACTACGTCGACGCTATCTCCCCAATGCAGCGTATTGCCGCTGCTGACGGAAGTGGAAATCACCTGGCCTTGCGGAATCTTATCGTCGAAGGATTCCGTCCAATTGGCGGTGAGTTTGAGGTCATCCATCGTCTGCTGCGCCTCATCCTTCGTCTTGCCGACAATATTAGGCATGGTTACTGGCTTTGGTCCCTGCGACACGGTGACGGTGATCGTCGTATTATGCGGCAATGTGGCACCGGGATCCACGCTTAACGACAGCAACGCCCCCTGCGGCACCTCCATGGAATACGTGTCATCGGAAGCAGTGGTCTGCTCGACATTATCGAATCCGGCCTTCTTCAACGCATTGATCGGATCCTTGCCGGATGCGCTGGTCGCGTCGAGAATGTCGGCGGGAACCGTCGCCTGCCTGACTCCCTTGGAAACCACGACCTTGACCTTCTGACCGCGACGCTTGCTGCCACGATCGCCGACATTCGCCGGATCGGTAGAGATGATATCGCCTTCCGTTATGGAATCGCTATACTCTTCCGACACTTCGTATTCGATATCAGAAACCTTTAGCAGACTCTCATAGTCGCTCCATTTCACACCAGTGATGGGGCAGGCTACGGAATCGCTGCACGACATGCCATCCGGCTGAGGCATGGTCCAATAACTGCCAGGCCCCTGGTAACACCACCATGCCCAGCCGCCTGCGCCACACGTCAGAAGAAACGCAGCTACACCTGCGACGATCAGCGGCGTACGATGCCTTTTCGAAGATTCGTCCTTTCCCGCATTGCCGTAATCGCCGTTCTGCATGGCAGGGGATTGCGGCCTCGTACTGCCGTCTGCGGTATTGACGTCTCCATCCAGCGGCAGCGAGAAGCGCGTTGTCGCCTCGGGATCAACGTTCTGTTGTTGCACTGGCATGACGGTCGTCATGTTCGGTTTGACTCTGTCCAGCTTGCGTGTACGATCGTCGAATTGTTGCGTTGGCGGGGCCGGGGGAGTGGGTGGAGCCGGATTACCCTCATTCATCGGGGCAGCGGCATCTTCCGCTTGTGTGGTATTGGGCGATATGTTGACGTTTGCCGCGGGAAGCTGATACTGCCAATCGCTGACCGCGAGTATGGATTGCAGTCGCTGCAACTCGGCCAGTGCAGCGGAAGCGTCTGCGGGTCGTGCTTCGACCGCGCGCGCCGTGAGGTGAGCGATGAATGCAGCCACATTGGCATTGATGCCCTCACAGACGGTAACGATGCTTGGCACATCCTCGTGAACATGCTTAAATACCAATGTCACCGGATTGTTCGAAGTGAACGGCACCTTGCCTGCGAGCATTTCCCAAGCCATGATGCCTACGGAGTACAAGTCGCCTTGAGGCGTGGCCTGGTTCCTCTCAATCATTTCCGGCGCCAGATATGCGGCCGTTCCAAGCAGGATGCCAGTGGAAGAAAGCGTCGCCTGCGAAACCGTTTTGGCCAAACCGAAATCGGTAATCTGTACGTGGCCGCGGTCGTTGAGCAGAATGTTCTCCGGCTTGATGTCGCGATGCACCACGCCCGCACGGTGTGCGGAAGCAAGGCCATCCAACGTTTCACCGATGATGCGCAACGTTTCACGAACGCTGAACGTGCCTTGCTGGTTCATTTCGTAGCGCAGATTCACGCCGTGAACATACTCCATGACGAGGTAGTCAAGACCGTCGAATTCGCCGGTATCATACACTTGCACGATATGCGGGTTGGCGATGGCGGCCGCGGAGCGTGCCTCGCGGTGGAAACGCTCCACGAATTGGTCACGGTGCGGTCCCTGAGCCAGCTGCGTATGCATGATTTTGATGGCGACTGTGCGCCCCAAGCGCTCGTCTACCGCCTGGTACACCGTGGCCATGCCACCATCGGCGATTCTGCTGACGACCCGATACCGGCCTTCGATGACCTGACCTTCGGGGGCGTGTGGAGCTTCACTCATGGTTAATTGCTGCGGTTCCTTCTTCAAAACGCTTCACGCTGAATGTTCTCATTTGTAGTCTACAAGCAGAGGTTTGCGGATTATGCAACGAACGCGCGTCCTGTCTGGATACCAGTCAGAAGACACGCGGATCTCGTCACGCATTTGCACGTACGTCAGGTACAAAACGTGCGCAAGCCTCGATGAGCGGCGATTTGCGATGCTCAGAAAGATCAAGCGCATTGATAGCCGATTTCGACGCATGCCACAGATCCGCGATTCTGTTGCGGGATTGCGCGATGGCTCCCGTCTGCCCGAACAGTTCAATGGCGCGTTGTACTTGAGTCTCGGAACGCGAATCGGCTTCCCACATGTCGATAAGCTCACGTCGCTGCCCATCATCCGCAGCGTTGATGGCATCGGCGAGAAGCACGGTACGCTTGCCTTCGCGAATATCTCCGCCAACAGGTTTTCCGGTATTCCTGCTTGATCCGACAACGTCCAAAAGGTCATCCGCAAGCTGGAATGCCAAACCGAGCGGCAACCCGACCGCCAATGCTTGCCTTCGAGCATCATCCTTGCTTAAACCAGCGGCAAGCATGCCGAATTCCAGAGGGGCGATGGTAGTGTAGCTGGCGGTCTTCCAACGGAATACGTTCAACGAAGCCTCCACCAGCTCGTTCGGATCGTTCAACGGGTTGAGCTCCACCGCTAAATCAAGTACCTGGCCAACCTCGACCTCGCGATGCATATTAAGCAACGCCGCAACCACATTGGAACCATAAGTAAGCTTGGATGCGGCCTTATCCGCGATATCCACGCTCGCCGTGGCCAACATGTCGCCAAGCATGATGCCCAAACCATGGCCGATAGTCTCGCTATGCGTATTGGTGGAAAACGCACGATGCGCGGATGGCTTGCCGCGACGCAGATCGGAATCATCGATGATGTCATCATGCACCAGGGCGCCGGTCTGAAAAACCTCTACGGCACACGCCAAATCAAGTAGCGCATCGAAATCGCGTTCCAGCACATCCTCCGAAGCGAACGCGCGGAACGAATCCAACGTCAGCAAGGCGCGAAGTCGCTTGCCGCCCTCACTTGAAGTGACCGCTTGCATGGCGACCATGTCTGCGATGGGCTTGCAGGAAGAGGCAACCGAATCGTCCACATGAAGGAACGCAAAATCCTTCACTAACGAAACAATGCGCGATTCAATCTGTTCCAAATCGGAAGAGCTAGTCATACCAACAGTTATCCACAGGCGTTCGACAAGACCAAAGCTCAATGATTGCAATAGTTGCGGTACCGAAACCATTGTGCGAAACGCCGAAAGACCCATCCTCCGACCACAAGCCCCGAAAAACAGTGCATCGCCTCAGCGCATCAGACATAGTGCCATACAAGCGGCGCGCAGAGAAGCCGATCAACCATGCCAAGGAGGACAGAACAATGACAGTCGACAGGACCGTACGCATCACCGGAACGGAAATGAAAGAAACCATCAACCAATTCGAACAAGATCGCCGATCGAATGGCACGCGCAAAGCGGTGCGCTCCCTCATATCAAAGGCGTTTCTCATATGGATGGACGTACTCGAACAGGCGTCGGCGGAAAATGACGAGTCATGCCGAGTAAGCGTGACACGTACCGAATGCAGCCTCGATAGGGACACGGTCATACGAATTACAGTGGGCATGGGCGAAATGCTGTCTATACGCGATGCGTTCCTCATCTCCGCCATAGTCGATGAGCAACGCGCCAGTCGGGAGTTCCTTATGGATTTCGCCGAACGACCCAAGCAGCCAAGCAATGCGCAACGTTTGGAACAGCTGCTCAGCGATGCATTCCGCGACCCATCAGCCAGACCCGATATGAAACGTTGCGACCAAGCGATCAACATGCTGTTTGACATCATCGATATGATTCCCAAACCATATCGGGCGCAGCCGTTCGCCGTAATCAGCTACATCATGTGGTGGATGGGTCAGGAAGGCGCCATAGCGGCAGCCATCAGCGCGCTCGCGATAGATGATCGGTGTTCGCTGGCGGCGATCGTATGTTCGGCGGTCGAACGGCATATCGGGCCTGCCTGGACATCGGAAACCTAAAACAACACGCCGTAAAGTGGCGTGACTTGCGCGTGAAGGCCTCATTATGCGGGAATAATCGTCCTTGCAAGATGGTTTACTCACATAGTTGACGATTTGCCCTTGCCAGAAGTGGGTCCATGTGGTATACGCTTCGAGGCAGGATCAATAGGAGGATAAGTTTGGCCACCAAGGAAACGACGGCAAGCATGGAACAGGCTGATCTGACCGAAAAGACCACCTCCACGAAGAAAGCCGCCACGCGTAAAGCCTCCACCAAGAAAAGCGCAGCGAAGAAAACCCCTGCCACGAAGACCCCTCGCAAGACCACCGCCAAGAAGAGCGCCCCCGCCAAGAAGGAAGAGGAGCAGATTGAGGATGACGTCCTTGACGATGAGGACGCTCAGGTGGATGACCCCGATCTCGATGATTTCGATGACGATCTCGATGACGTCGATTCGGATGATGATGACGATCTCGATGATGACGAGGAATCCGAGCCGGAGGATGATGACGACGAGGAAGAACGCAAGAAGCCGGAAGAGCCCAAGGAAAAGGGCGCTTTCGTGGTGCGAGACGATGACGATGATGAGAATCTGACTCCGTCCGGCAACCCGAAGCGTCGTGTGATCGCAGCAGGAGCGACCGCCGATCCTGTCAAGGATTACCTGAAGCAGATCGGTCGAGTGAGCCTGCTGAACGCGGAGCAGGAAGTCGACCTGTCCGAGCGTATTGAGGCTGGTCTGTATGCCCAGCACCTGCTGGACACCGAATCCGACCAGATGGACTTCAAGCGCAAGCGCGAGCTTAAGTGGGCCGCAAACGATGGCAGGCGTGCCAAGGACCACCTGTTGGAGGCTAACCTGCGACTCGTGGTGTCGCTGGCCAAGCGCTACACCGGACGCGGCATGCTGTTCTTGGATTTGATTCAGGAAGGCAACCTTGGTTTGATTCGCGCTGTTGAGAAGTTCGATTGGAAGAAGGGCTTCAAGTTCTCCACCTACGCCACGTGGTGGATTCGCCAGGCCATTACCCGAGCCATGGCCGATCAGGCGCGTACCATTCGTGTGCCTGTGCACATGGTCGAAGTGATCAACAAGCTATCCCGTGTGCAGCGCCAGATGCTTCAGGATCTTGGCCGCGAACCTACGCCGGATGAGCTTGCGCGCGAGCTTGACATGCCAGTCGAGAAGGTGCAGGAAGTGCAGAAGTACGGTCGTGAGCCTATCTCCCTGCATACCCCGCTGGGCGAAGACGGCGATTCCGAGTTCGGTGATCTGATCGAAGACACCGACGCCATCGCACCGTCCGATGCGGTTGCTTTCTCGCTGTTGCAGGAACAGTTCAGGCAGGTGCTTGAGACGCTGTCTCCGCGCGAGGCCGGTGTGATCAAAATGCGCTATGGCTTGGAAGATGGTCAGCCGAAAACGCTCGACGACATTGGCCGCGTGTATGGCGTAACCCGTGAACGTATTCGCCAGATTGAGTCGAAGACCATGTCGAAGCTGCGTCACCCGTCTCGTTCGCAGACGTTGCGTGACTTCCTTGATCAGTGATCAGACGATACGTGTGTGAATGAAGTCGAGAAATCCGGCGGGAATGTCGAATTTCTCGACTTCTTACATCTACAAGACGTTTTTATGTTTTTGAAAAACCGAAGCGAATAAGCAAGTCGGAATGAGGGAAATGGCGAAGGACAAGGACAACTACGGCGCAGGCAGTCTTACTGTGCTCGAAGGTCTTGACGCGGTGCGCAAGCGCCCAGGCATGTATATCGGCACCACCGATAGCCAAGGTTTGATGCACTGTTTATGGGAGATCATCGATAATTCCGTCGATGAGGCCCTTGCTGGTGTCTGCAACCATATCATCGTGACGCTGCATTCTGACGGTTCCGTGGAAGTCGCCGACAACGGACGAGGTATTCCTGTCGACATTGAGCCGAAGACCAAGCTTACCGGCGTGGAAGTGGTGTTGACCAAGCTGCACGCCGGCGCGAAGTTCGGCAACTCTTCGTACGGCGCCTCTGGCGGCCTGCATGGTGTAGGCTCGTCCGTGGTGAACGCGTTGAGCTCTAGGCTTGATGTGGAAGTAGATCGTGATGGCAAAACCCATCACATGTCATTCCATCAGGGTCATCCGGGGGTATATACCGACGTCGATCCGGAGCATCCGTCGCCGGACGCGCCGTTCAAGCGCACGCGCAAGAACCGTCCGACCGAACTCGAGATCATTGGCAAGGTCAGTCCGAAGACCACCGGTACCCGCATCCGTTACTGGGCTGATCCGGAGATTTTCAACGATACCGCAGAATTCAGCTACGAGCAGCTGATCGACCGTGTCAGGCAAACCAGTTTCCTGGTGCCGGGATTGAAAATCACCGTCATCGACGAGAATATTCCGGAAACCGGCGATGAATCCATCGATGAAATGCTGGAAGTCGACGATATTACGAATACTGCGGACGACAAATCTCAGGATTCTGAAGGAATGCAGGAAGTTGCGCAATCTCAGGAACCGGTAGCGGATAACGATGCGCAAACGCAGAAAAGCGACGAAAGCGGCGATGCTGAAAATGCCGTCGCAGGTCAGACGGTGGAAACCGATGCCGTGGCACAACCTCAGGAATCGAAATACACGCATGCCCGTATCGAGGAATTCTGCCATACCGGTGGCGTGAGGGATTTCGTGGACTACCTGTCCAAGGGTGAAGCCGTTTCCGACATTTGGCGCGTTACTGGCGAAGACACGTACGTTGAAGAAACCCAGGCCGTTGGCGACGGCGGCGAGTTGCATGCGCAGAAGGTTACAAGAAAGTGCGCCGTTGACATCGCCATGCGGTGGACCAACGGTTACGACACCACCATGCGCAGTTTCGTCAATGTGGTGGAGACCCCCGGCGGCGGCACGCATGTGGACGGCTACTTGTTGGGAATGACCAAGCAGATTCGTAAGGCCATTGAAGACAATGCGCGCAAGCTCAAGGTGAATCTCAAAGATTCCAACATGAAGGTCGAACGTGATGATATTCTGTCCGGTCTTGTGGCCGTCATCACCGTGCGTATCGCCGAACCGCAGTTCCAAGGCCAGACCAAGGATGTGCTTGGCACCGCGCAGGTCAAGCCGATCGTCAGCAAAATGACCGACAAGCAGTTCGGTGAGATGATCACCGGATCCAAGCGCGGCTATAAGGAACAGTCAGGTCGCGTGCTTGAGAAGATTGTCGGCGAAATGCATGCCCGCATTCAGGCACGTAAGACCAAAGAGGTGACCCGTCGCAAGAACGCGCTCGAATCGGCGTCCATGCCTCCGAAGCTGTCTGACTGCCAGCCGGGTAATGACGATGTAGCTGAACTGTTCATCGTGGAGGGTGATTCCGCACTCGGTACTGCCAAGGCCGCACGTAACTCCGGCTTCCAAGCGTTGTTGCCGATTCGCGGCAAAATCCTTAACGTGCAGAAGGCGTCGCTGTCGCAGATGTTGTCGAACAAGGAATGCGCGGCGATTATTCAGGTGGTCGGTGCTGGCTCCGGTGCAAGCTTCGACATTGAGCAGGCAAGATATAACAAGGTCATTATGATGACCGATGCAGATGTTGACGGTGCGCATATCCGCATTCTGCTGCTCACCTTGTTCTACCGTTACATGCGGCCGCTCATCGAGCATGGCCATGTGTATGCGGCTGTGCCTCCGTTGCACCGCATCGCCTTGACCGGAGCTCGCAAGGGGGAGTACATCTACACGTATTCCGACGATGAGCTTGCCGGAAAATTGGCGGAGCTTGACAAGAAGCGCATCGGCTATAACGAAGACATCCAGCGTTACAAGGGTCTTGGTGAGATGGACGCCGATCAGTTGGCTGACACCACCATGGATCCACGCACGCGCATGCTGCGCCGTATTCGTATGGAAGATGCCGAACAGGCCAGTCGGATCTTCAGCTTGCTGATGGGTGACGATGTGCCTCCTCGAAAGGCATTCATTGTTGAGAATGCCGATGACTTCGACCGTTCCAAGATCGATACCTGATCGGTGTTTTCGATGGTTCGCCTTCCGTTACGTCAAAGACGTTGCGGAGGGCGTTTTCTTAGCGAAGACGGTATATGGTTTCGCGAGATAGGGATTGAAGATTCTACGGTAAATAGTGCAATTGAGCAGTTACCGATCGGTAGATAGATATGTTTACAATGACGACTGATATTGTCTTCTGCAGCTATCAGTCAAGAGGGAGTGAGGCGTGGTCAATCTTTTGCTTGCCGTAATCTATGTGGCGTTCATCAGTCTTGGTTTGCCGGATGCTGTGTTGGGTGCCGCATGGCCGACGATGAGTGTCGATTTGGGTGCACCCATCTCTTGGGCTGGCGGCATTTCCATGACGATTTCTGCTGGAACCATTGTCTCTGCGCTGCTTTCCGACCGTATGACCTTGCATTTTGGAGCGGGCAAAGTCACCGTGGTTTCCGTGGCATTGACGGCGTTGGCGTTGTTTGGCTTTTCGGTGGCTCCGAACTATTGGGTGCTGATTCTGCTTGCCATCCCGTACGGTTTGGGAGCGGGCGGAGTTGACGCGGCCCTCAACAATTATGTGGCCATTCACTACGAGAGCCGTCATATGAGCTGGCTGCACGCCATGTGGGGCATCGGCGCATTGACTGGCCCATACGTCATGGGATTTGCCTTGGGTGCGGGTCAAGGCTGGCCGTGGGGCTACCGTTACATCTCCATACTGCAGGTTGCGCTCACCGCCATTCTTATTTTCAGCCTGCCACTGTGGAAGAAGCGCTCCGAGGCAAAGACGGGCGAAGTTTCCGGCGAATCCGACGGAACGGTCAATGATGAAACTCGC
>OAWX01000486.1_pt1 | contig 23569 bp, 21 predicted proteins | sample 1495571 | NCBI WGS metagenome assembly OAWX01 (sample SAMEA2580265, study PRJEB22360) | human gut metagenome | biome: human gut; feature: human-associated habitat; material: faeces | place: Denmark | collected 2008/2010 | reverse complement strand
AGCTGGTAGGGGAAAAAAGCGGTTTTGCAGGTAAGCCGCCATCGTCTGCTCGCTGGCGGTAATCGCCGTCAGGTTCTCCACCTGAATGCACAGCACGATGTCGAAGAGCAGCAGCACATAGAACCCCACGAAGTAGAGGATATTATGGCGTAAAACAAAGTCGTAATAAATCAAAGAAAATACACGTTATCCCATTGATACACAGATACTTCTTTGATTTGATTTCTTTTATTTCCTTGACTGTTAAAAATCTATTTTTGGTGCATTTTTGTTGCACGTTTGTTACGCGAAACAAAATAATCTTTATAACTTTGACCTCAGAGAAACCCGAATGGGGGCATAAAATAGAAACAAATAAAAGCATATAACAGCATGGGAAGACAAAAGAAAGTATCAAAACCAAAAGAGCCTGTTCGCATTCGTCAGCGCAAGTTGAAGAATGGAAATATCAGCCTCTATCTCGACATTTATTCAGATGGTGTCAGAAAATACGAGTCGCTGTCGCTCTACCTCGTTCCTGAGAAAGACCCGATTTCAAAAGACCAGAACAGACACGCTATGCAGGTGGCAAACAAGGTGAAGTCAGAAAGAATATTGGGGCTGCAGAACCGTGGCATCAAACAATGGGAGAAAATCAAGCAGGAGAATATGCCACTGCTGACTTGGCTCTGCAAATATGAGCAGTCGGACGGCAACTTTGCCAAATCCACATTGAAAGGCAGAAAGGAGATGCGCCACAAGATAGAACAGTACCTTGCCACGACTGGCGACATCAATATCTGTTTGTCAGAAATAGATGTGGATTTCTGCCGTGGCTTCGTGAAGTTTTTGAAAACGGCACATCATGGAGTGAAGAAAGACGCTACAGCTGTTATCAGTCAAGGTTGCGCCCATCATCATCAGGCGGTATTCAATGGAGCGTTGAACAAGGCGGTGCGTGAGGGTATCATAGCAAGCAATCCAATGAAACTGTTGGATGCTAAGGAGAAGCATCAGCCAGCCGAAAGCGTAAGAGGATATCTGACCATTGACGAGTTGAAAGCCATTATGAAAGCGGACTGCGCCAACACGGAAGTAAAAAAGGCATTTATCTTCTCTTGCTTTGCAGGATTGCGCTTGGGAGATGTACGTGCGCTCACATGGAACAAGGTGTTTCTCGCATCTGACGGAAAGACAAAATTTGTCCGCACGATCATGGAGAAGACAAACAAGCTCGTCAATGTTCCACTATCAAAAGAGGCTCTGAACTGCCTTAATGAAAAGGAAGACCCTAACGAGCCGATATTCACTTTGCCAGGCACTCCAACGGTATGTCACGACATTCGTAAATGGATGCAAAATGCTGATATTAAAAAGCACATCTCGTTTCACTGCTCACGGCACACCTTCGCCACGATGATGCTGACACTTGGAGTTGACATCTATACAACAAGCAAATTATTGGGGCATAGCAATGTCTCTACAACACAGATATACAGTAAGATAGTGGACGAGAAAAAAGTGGAGGCGGTCAACAAGGTTGATAATCTATTTGATTAGCACTAATAGAAAAGGTAACTGAAAATGAGTATAGAGATAAGAACAAGAGTGTTAAAAAATGGCAGTCAGTCGCTATACCTTGACTGCTATGAGAATGGTAAAAGGGAATATGAGTCACTGCATTTGTACCTTGTTCCAGAGGTAAACGAAGACGCAAAGCGAGAGAACAAGAATGCCATGAAAAAGGCGGTCGCTATAAAGGCTGAAAGACTCCTTGGTATTCGTAAGGAGGCAAAGTCTCCAGATGAAACGGCATTAAGAAAGGCATCGCCTGTTTTCTATGAATGGCTGCTTGATTATCACAAGGGATTGATTGACAGCCAAGCGTATTCTCAGAACTACATCAAGAATGTATGGAAGCTGATAGCCATCATGCACCAATATATGAAATACAGCCATAAAAGTGGCATACGATTGATAGACTTCAATAAAAACGTATATATGGGCTTCTTGAACTATATGAGGGACATCTATGTTTCGCCAAAGTCTCCAAGCAACCCTCAGAAGTTGGCACAGTCCACCATGCACCAAATGCAGACCACACTCAACACCATATTGAACAAGGCGGTCAGAAACGGTCTGATAAGTGCAAATCCTTTTGCTTCATTGGATATAAGGGAAAGGGTCAGCAAGGCAGAAAGTAATATCGTTGCATTGACAAAAGAAGAGGTCATGTCATTGGCTTCAGTAGAAACAGGCAGTCCTGCAACCAAACAATGTTATATGTTCTGTTGCTTTACAGGTTTAAGACATAGTGACATATCCAACTTAAGATGGAAGGATATTCGCCAAACTGATGCGGGATTGGCTATCTATCTGCCTCGTATGCAGAAAACCAAGCACCCCATTCTGATACCATTAGGCAAAAAGGCATTGGAATGGTTGCCCGACAGGGAAGATAAAAGTGAAGATAGCCTTGTGTTTAACACACCGCAAATCTGCAACTGTGACAGAGCCTTGAAACACATGGCAAAACGAGCTGGCATTACAAAGGTTCTCGGATTTCACACAAGTCGGCACACTTTTGGAACATTGGCTATCCTCGCAGGATGTGACATCTTGACTGTGAGCAAACTATTGGGTCATAAAAGTGTTAAGACAACACAGATATATGCTTCCGTAGCCATGCAGATGAGAGCGGATGCCGTTAAGCGAGTGGAAAAAGTATTTGGAAATTAGGGAAGAAAAGAAAGGGAGTAAGGAGGATAAAATCTCTTTATTCCCTTATTTCGTATCAAATGGGTGTGAAAGTGTGAAATATCGTTATATTTTTGCTCGTTAGAGCCACATAACGAATTATTATCGCAAAATTTAATGTATATTTGCAGTAAAATTCGGTGAAAATATGAAACTGAACAGAATAAAAGATACGTTGGAAGAAAAAGGCATCTCTCAGACATGGCTTGCAAAACAGCTTGGGAAGAGCTTTAGTACAGTAAACTGCTACGCCAGGAATAAATACCAGCCAGATTTGGAAACATTGCTTGAAATATCCAAAATTCTACAAGTCGATTTGAAGGACTTGATAACAGACGAGGACGAGCGAGAGTAAAAACGCCAAATGCTGGATTTTTAGAACTGGACAAAATAACTTCCGATAATAAAACGTTATTTGAACATGGGCATAAGCAAAGAACTTACAGAAGAGGACATCAAGTTCCGCTATATCAACGAAGCCATCACAAGCAAGGGATGGTCAAAGGATAGTATATTCATGGAACAGAAGGTTAAATTTACTGACGGTAAAATTAGCCTTCATGGTAATCTTGTGCATAGAGAGAAACCGAAGTTTGCCGACTATGTACTTTATGCAAATAAGGCAACACCCATTGCTATTGTAGAAGCAAAGGATGCCAATCATTCTGTTTCTCATGGATTGCAACAAGCCATGACCTATGCCCAAATGCTTGATGTGAAGTTTGCATACAGTTCAAATGGTGAAGGTTTTGCCGAACATGACTTCTTGACAGGCAAGGAACGCACTTTTGCTATGAACGAATTTCCAACAAAAGAAGAACTTGTCGAAAGATATAAAAATGAGGCTAACGATGGAAACGGACTTAACGAACAAGAGCTGGCTATTATAGAGCAGCCTTTTTGCACTGGTCAGAATATATTTCCGCCACGATATTATCAGCGCAATGCAGTAAACCGCACAGTTGGTGCCATTGCCAAAGGACAAAGCCGTGTGCTCCTTGTCATGGCAACTGGCACAGGCAAGACATATACTGCATTTCAGATTGTATGGCGTTTGCTTAAAAGTGGTTTGAAGAAGAAAGTGTTGTATCTTGCAGACCGAAACATATTGGTTGACCAATCCATACAGCAGGATTTCAAGCCATTAGAAAAGGTGACACACAAGATTGACTACTCAAAAGATAAGAACCACTTGGAAGAACTTGGCTCTTATCAAGTGTTCTTTGCACTCTATCAACAGTTGATTGGACAGAATGATGCCAAAAACTATAAGGAGCTGTTTCCTAATCCAGACTATTTTGACCTTGTTATCGTTGATGAGTGTCATAGAGGTAGCGCAAAGGATGATAGCAACTGGCGAAACATCTTGGAATACTTTTCTTCGGCTACTCATATAGGTATGACTGCCACACCTAAAGAAACAAAATATCAGTCAAGTATTGGCTACTTTGGTGAACCAGTCTATACTTACAGTCTTAAAAACGGAATTGAGGACGGTTTCCTTGCTCCCTTCAAGGTTATCAACATCACAACGAACATCGGTGACGAATGGAGACCGACAAAGGGACAAAAGGATATATACGGCAACGAGATAGAAGACCGCATTTATAACAACAGCGACTATGATTATAACATTGTCATAGAAGACCGTATAAGAGAAGTTGCGCAAGAGATAACCAACTATCTGAAAAGTACAGATCGCATGGCTAAGACCATAGTGTTCTGTGCTGACGAAACTCATGCGGAACGTATGCGCATGGCTTTGGCTAATGCCAATGCTGACATGTGCAAGAAAAATCCCGACTATGTGGTTCGTATAACTGGTAGTGACGAATACGGAAAAGGCAAGTTGGATTATTTCATTTCTGTTGCAGAGAAATACCCTGTCATAGCGACAACAAGTAAGTTGCTTTCAACTGGTGTTGATTGCAAAATGACAAAACTGATTGTTCTTGACCAACAAATCGGCTCTATGACAGAGTTCAAACAAATAATTGGTCGTGGCACTCGTCTTCGTGAGAAAGAAGGAAAGACATACTTCACAGTAATGGACTTCCGCAACGTAACACGATTGTTTGCTGACCCTGATTGGGATGGACCGATTGAGATAGACCCGAATTATCCGCCTAAACCACATATTTGTCCTGTATGTGGACAGAATCCATGCGTGTGTCCCCAACCGACACCAGAGCCCTGCCCCGTATGTGGTCAGATTCCATGTATTTGCCAACAACCGCCCAAACAGCCTAAGCCAATAGTCAACTCGGACGGTTGTACAGTAAAGGTCATTAACAAGGTCGTTTCTGTCTATGACACAAATGGTAAGTTGCTTCGCACGGAGAGCATTACCGACTATACAAAGAAAAGTATCATAGACACATACGCTACGATTGACACGTTCACTTCCAAGTGGCAAGAAACCAAGAAAAAGTCAGACATTGCTGAAATGCTTAAAGAAAGTGGCATTGACCTTGCGGTGTTGAAGCATGACCAAAATATGGAAGATGTTGATGATTTCGATTTCATCTGCCATATAGCCTACGGCAAGAAAACACTTACACGACATGAACGTGCCGAACAAGTGAAGAAACGAGACATATTCAGCAAGTATGGTGAACAGGCACGACTTGTACTTGAAGCCTTGTTGGATAAGTACACCAAGGAAGGTGTGTCTGAATTGGAAAGCCTTACTGTGCTTGAAAATGACCCATTCCGCAAATTGGGTTCAAAGGCAAACATCGTGAAGTTCTTTGGTGGCAAGCAAGGCTATCTTGATGCCGTAAAGGAACTGGAACAATGTATATATAATATAGCATAAAAATAAAAACAAAATATGAGTTTATCAAATTTCGTAAAACGAGTACGCAATATAATGCGCAATGATGCCGGTATCAACGGTGATGCGCAACGCATAGAACAAATGGCGTGGATGCTGTTCTTGAAAGTCTATGACGAGAAAGAGAATGATTGGGAGTTGGACGATGATGATTACAAGTCTATTATTCCAGAAGAATGCCGTTGGCGCAACTGGGCGCATGACGATGGAAGCGGTAATGCCTTGACTGGTGATGAGCTACTTTCGTTTGTCAACAACACATTGTTTGTGGAACTCAAAAACATAGAGGTAACACCAACTACCCCTATCCGTCAGGCGATTGTAAAGACCACATTTGAGGATGCCAATCAATATATGAAAGATGGCGTTCAACTTCGTCAAGTGCTGAATGTGATTGACGGTTTGAACCTTGGTGACTATGAGGAAAGTCATGCTTTCGGTGAGATATACGAGACAATCCTCAAAGAAATGCAGTCGGCAGGTTCCTCTGGTGAGTTCTACACCCCAAGAGCCTTGACAGAATTTATGGCAGAGATAGTCAATCCGCAGATTGGTGAGAAAATGGCAGACTTCGCTTGTGGTACAGGAGGTTTCATCACAAGTTGGCTGGGTGAATTGGACAAGAAGGTAAAGACTGCAGAAGACCGCAAAGAGTACAATCAGTCTGTATTTGGCATAGAAAAGAAACAATTCCCATATATGCTATGTGTGACAAACCTGTTGCTGCATGGTATTGACACGCCATTGGTATATCACGACAACTCGCTTACAAAAGATGTACTCAACTATACAGACGGCGACAAGTTTGATGTTGTGTTAATGAACCCACCATACGGTGGAAACGAGAAGTCGGATGTCAAGTCACATTTCCCTTCTGATATGCGCAGTAGCGAGACTGCTGACTTGTTCATGGTTCTCATCATGTACCGACTGAAGAAGAATGGTCGTGCAGCGGTCATTGTCCCAGACGGTTTTCTGTTTGGAGCGGACAACACAAAGATAGCCATCAAGACCAAGCTACTCAGAGATTTCAACTTGCATACCATTATCCGTTTGCCAGGCAGTATCTTTGCACCTTACACTTCGATTGCCACGAACATTTTGTTCTTCGACAATACCAGTGCGGAGGGTGCTCCAGAAGGTTATTCTACAAAGGAAACGTGGTTCTATCGTTTGGATATGCCAGAGGGTTACAAGCATTTCTCCAAGACAAAATCTATGAAGTCGGAACATTGCGACCCAATCCGTGAGTGGTGGAACGACCGTAAGGAGATTATTATTGCTGATGGAGACGAGAAATCTCGTTGCTATTCGGTTGAAGACCTTATCGCCACCGATTGCAACTTTGACCTGTGCAAGTTCCCGAAAGAGGATGAAGAAATCTTGCCTCCTGCCGAACTGCTTGCCGACTATTTCAAGAAACGCAAGGCTCTTGATCATGAAATTGATAAGACATTAGCAGAGATACAGCGTATCTTGGGGATAAATGTAAATGTGGACGAATTGTAAAATGTGGAACGGTGTTCCACAAATCTAAAAGATTGGCATGGAGAATAAAGGTTTGACAAACATAAATGATGCTGTCTATCAGAAGTTGATAGACAACATAACCACGCTATGGGGTGAGGCGAAGTCAAAAGCCATTGCTGCGGTCAATACGGAATTGCTTGATGCCAACTGGCAAACTGGAAAGTATATCGTTGATTTTGAACAGGGTGGTAAACAAAGAGCTGAATATGGCAAAAGGTTACTTGTAAACCTTGCAAAGGATTTGACAGCAAGAAATGGTAAAGGTTTTAACCGAACAAATCTTACCTATATGCGTAAGTTATACTTGGCATTCCCAAAATGTGGGACACTGTCCCACAAATTGACATGGAGCCATTACTATGAACTGTTGAAGTGTGATAATGCACTTGAAATGCAGTTCTATTATAAGGAATCCATCAAGGAATGTTGGAAAGTTAGGGAACTGAAAAGACAGATGAAAAGTTGTCTGTTTCAGCGACTTGCACTAAGCACAGACAAGGCTGGAGTTCTTGCTTTGGCTAACGAGGGGCATCAAGTACAAACTCCGCAAGACATCATCCGTGACCCTTTCGTGCTTGAATTTGCAGGACTTCCCAAACAGAAACGCTATAAGGAGGGTGACTTGGAAAAGGCTCTGAAAGACCACATGGAGCAGTTCCTTTTGGAAATGGGACGTGGCTTTGCATTTGTGGGCAGACAGTACTCCATGCAGATAGGAAGCCGACAGTTCAAGGTGGATTTGGTGTTTTACCACTGTATCTTGAAATGCTATGTGTTGATTGATTTGAAGCGAGCAGAGATAAAGCATGGTGACATCGGGCAGATGAACCTCTACCTTAACTATTTCAAAACAGAAGTGTGTCAACCTGACGATAATCCACCCATTGGCATAGTTTTGGGAGCAAGAAAAGACGAACTTCTGATGGAGTATGCCTTGGAGGGTATAACCAATCAATTGTTTGTGGCACGTTACCAACTCTATTTGCCAAAGCGTGAAGAACTGCAAGCGCAACTTGACAAGTTGTTGGACGAAGCAGAGTAACAACAATAAAATAAGGACATTTCGATTTTATAGCATAATTATGAAAAGTAATATTGGAATACAAATCATTTTGTCTATTGTACTGACTATGTGCAGTATCAATATAAATGCACAAACGGTTGGATATACATATCGACCTTTGGCTGCCGAGGGATGCAACATGAAATATAGCGTTGCAAAGCAAGATACGGCATATTACATTATCGCAACCGTAAAGTCAGACCGACTGAATTTCTTAAAAGAATCAACCATGTTGTTGAAAACATTCGATGGTGAAGTTATTAAACTTTATGGCTCTCAGATTGGTAGCGGCTCTGAAACGGCAGGTATTGTCTCTGGCAATATAGTCCTTCCAGTGACAGAAATCAGTTCTACAGCTCAATTCAAGATAAGTCCACAACAATTTGAGTTGTTGAAAAAAGGCGTGGCTAAGATAAGGTTATCTACCATACCTATTGAGCATGAGCGAACATTTGACAAAGATAAAATAGGTAAGAAACTTTATCAGTTCTTCTTGAAGCAGAAGAATAAGGACAATGATTTCTAACGATAGAAAATTACAATGAACGGAAAGCAATTAAAGAATAGCATATTACAATGGGCGATACAGGGAAAACTTGTACCGCAAGACCCTAATGACGAACCTGCAAGCGTTTTGCTTGATAAGATTCGTCAAGAGAAAGAACGCTTGATCAAGGAAAAGAAAATCAAGCGTGACAAGAACGCATCCATTATCTACCGTGGTGAGGACAATTCCTATTATGAGAAGATGCTCGCTACGGGAGAGGTGAAGTGCATTGATGAGGAGATACCGTTTGAGATACCGCAGGGATGGGAATGGTGTCGATTAGGAGAAATCTCAACTTATGCCCAAACAAAGAGAAAAATCAACGCATCGAATGCCGATACTCAATTATGGGGATTGGATTTGGAAGATATAGAAAAAGGAGGAAGATTGCTGAATATTAAAACTGTTGGTGAGCGAAAAGCCATCGGTGACAAGACCGTCTTCAACTGTGGTGACATTTTATACAGCAAACTTCGTCCATATTTATTAAAGATACTTGTTGCACCTGAAGGAGGTATTTGCACTCCCGAAATCATACCTTTCACTTGCTACGGCAATATATGCAAAGATTATATTGTTAGCTTTTTAAAATCACCTTACGTAGATGATTACATTAATTCTGCAACGTTTGGTGTAAAAATGCCTCGTGTAAGCACAGAAACAATGACGTCTCTGTTAGTTCCACTTCCACCTCTTTCGGAGCAGTTCCGTATTGATACAAAAGCAAAGGAGTTGATGCCATATATAGATGAGTATGGAAAAGCGCAGGATAAACTTAATAAGTTAAATGAAGAACTTTCCTATACTATTCGTAAGAGCATCCTTCAAGAGGCTATTCAAGGCAAACTCGTTCCGCAAATAGCAGAAGAAGGAACTGCACAAGAGTTGCTTGAACAAATAAAAACAGAGAAGCAGAAACTCGTCATGGAAGGCAAACTAAAGAAGTCTGCCCTCAACGATTCTGTTATCTTCCGTGGTGACGATAACAAGTATTATGAGCAGATAGGAAGCGAAGTAACCGAGATAGAACTGCCTTTTGAAATTCCAAATTCTTGGTCTCTTGCTCGATTAAATGCAGTTTGCCAACTTACAGACGGCTTGAAAACCATTGGCAAGCAATGCTTGTTAGATGCAAGATTTTTGCGTGGTAAAAGTTCCGAGACTATTGCAGAACAAGGCAAACTTGTCCATAAAGGTGACAATATAGTACTTGTGGACGGTGAAAACTCTGGTGAAGTTTTCATCGTACCACAAGATGGCTATATGGGTAGTACATTCAAGCAGTTATGGATAAGTTCTTCAATGTACGAACCTTATGTTTTAGCTTTTATACAGTTCTATAAAGAGACATTGCGCAACTCCAAGAAAGGTGCAGCAATTCCACACCTCAACAAAGAACTTTTCTATGGTCTTATAATAGGCATTCCACCATTACAAGAGCAGAAAAGAATAGTCCAAAAGATAGAGTTGTCAGCGCAACTCTTGAAATAACTGGCTTATTTTGAAAGCAATACGCTCTTGTTCCTTTACAGGTGGTATCGGAATAAGAAAATCATTGAATTTGTTTTGGGTTAGTTGATTGATTGTGGTTGTATTACTCACATCTCTCAACTGCCCAAAGAACAAATCAGACTGCAAATAAGCAAACATATATTCGTAAATAGGTGTTTTACATATTGCCATAAATGCGCCAAATGTCATTGGCTCTGTCAAATTCCTTATAAGAGCCGATTTTCCAACTAAACGCTTGCTCCCATTTCTTGCACAAATTATAATATCATTCTCCTCTATAAGCAATTTTTCTGATATGGAAGAACTTACTCTTACAATATCATCTAATGCTAACTTGCCATTTCGTATATTACAGGAACGTAATACGATAATTCCTTTCTCATCAATATCTGTCGGTTTATACGTTAGACCAATATAAGAGTTTGATACATTACGAACTCTACACCATTCCCAATTACTTGGGATTTCAAAGGGAATCTGCTCAGTTATATCCAAGCATTTTTTGCCTATCTGCTCATAATACTTGATAAAACCTCATTTATTTTGCCTACTATTCTACTTTGTTCTGCCATTGGAGGCAATGGTAGATACAACTCTTTCAACCGTTCTTTACCAAGATTATAAAAAGCTGCACCAGACTTCTTTGTTATTCCTCGCATAGCCTCAATTAAGAATGGACTTTGAAGAAAATACGCAAGTAACAAGGAATGATTAAAGTCTTGAATGTATGGGCTAATGATGAATACAAAACCGCCAGCACTAACATTATTGTAGTCTTTTTCTATTACTGCCATTTTACCAATATTCTCCAAACTGGTTACAGCAGGAGTAATGATGCAATTCTTCTTTAGAATGGTATTCGCATTGACAAACTCCTCTGACACAAAGACATCATCATCTTTGAATATATACTTATTGGGTAGAATGTTTCCACCACGCAATATTCTAATGCCTTTTTTATTTGCGTTTGCTTGCTCTTTTTTGAACGATGCACCTGTCTGTATTTCCAACAAGTCTTTGACCTTGCACCAAGTCCATGTTTCGGGTATTTGAAACGGCAAAAACTCGTCTATACAAACAGGACTGTTGTCTATCAACTCATAATACTTGCTATATTCCTATACGTTTCAACAATTCTATATTGTTCTTGCAATGGTGGTATTGGAATGAAATACTTCTGTAAGCGAACCATTGTCAATGTTGCAACTGTTGTTCCTTGTGATTCTTGTCTGTATTGTCCCTTAAAGAAAGGGGATTCTATCACCATTTTTAGATATTCTGCACAAAGTCCATACTTGTTAGCCAAGCACAGTACACTTCCATCTTTGTAATAAAATTTATCGCTTTCTTTGACGATATACACTTTTCCCAAAGTTCCCACAGCTGTAATCATTAGGTCATTTGGCAAAGGAACTCCACTTGAAGAAAAGTCTTCGTACAAAGAGAGGTCTATGTATAGTTCGTTATCAACAAAACCTTCATCAGCCAATTTGCCAATTTCTCTCGCTCGATAAAATGGTATTCCCGCTTGTCTCCAGTCCTTTGCATGAACTCTACGAGCAGAGCCTGTATTAAGGATTGTTTCCAAACGTGCCCAAGCCCAACTTTTTGGTATATCAAAAGGTATATCCTCGTCAATGCACTCACAAGTTGCGCCTTTCTTCTCCCAATACTTGTTATCGTCACCACGAAAGATGACGGAAGTAGCCAAGGCGGACTTCTTCAGTTTGCCTTCTTTTACTAAATTCTGCTTCTCTGCCTTTATTTGTTCAAGCAGTTCTTGCGCTGTGCCTTCTTCTGTTATTTGAGGTACGAGCTTGCCTTGGATAGCCTCTTGTAGAATGGATTTGCGCAACTTGTCAGTAATTTCCGAGTTAAGTTTGTCCTGTAATAATTGATTGTTGCTATATTTTTCCACTAATGGCAACAGACGTTGTATTTTTTCGACAATTCTGTTCTGTTCTGCCAATGGAGGGATAGGCATCAAATGAGAAATCAATTTTTCTCTTGAAATGTTAGGCTGCGCACCGCCTTCTCCTTTCTTGATGAAGTCAATTTGACTACCCATCAAAAAGAAAAACAGGTAATAGTTGTAAATACCAAATGGAGTGCAAGCGCAACAAGCTTGATTAGTTGTAAGTTCCTTGCCAACAATCGCCACTTTACCTATGGTAGCACCATACATGGCAATAAGAACATCGCCAATTTTATTCATTCTTAATGAACATTCTTGCAACGCTTTATCTGTAATCTTTATTTCAGAATCATAGACAATTCCATTATTCAATTCTCCCGTTCTTAACCATAAAATCGAACCTCCATAGTAATCTGGATTACCCTTTGCTGGTGTTGCTCCGGCTCCCCAATCACCAATGCATCCCATTCTACACCATTCCCACCCCTGCGGTATCTCAAACGGCACCTCCTCATCAATGCACTTCACCTCTCCCGTAGCAAGCATCTTCTCATAATAGGAACTCATAGAACAAATCCATGCCTATTTATTAGGACAACTTAATGTTTCACTAATAAACGAATAGAAATGGAATTAGACAAATTTGAAGAGTTCCTAAGTCAAGGCAATATGGCTAAGAACACGATTTCGGCATATCTGTATGCCGTAAAGGAGTTTGGCTCTCGACACAAAGAGCTGAACAAGAGAAACTTGTTGGTTTACAAGACCTACTTGATTGAGACTTACAAGCCAAAGACGGTAAACCTCCGTATTCAGGCGATGAACAAGTACCTTGTATTTGTAGGCAAGACGAAACTCCGCTTGAAGTCGGTCAAGGTGCAGCAACGTTCTTATTTGGAGAATGTCATCAGCAATGCCGACTACACCTTCTTGAAGAACAAATTGAAGAAGGAAGACAACTTGGAGTGGTACTTTGTGGTGCGTTTCTTAGCTGCGACTGGTGCCAGAGTGAGCGAACTTGTGCAAATCAAGATTGAGCACGTGCAAGTAGGCTATTACGACATCTACACCAAGGGTGGCAAGATACGGCGTATCTATATCCCAAAGACATTGCGCACAGAAACAGAAAAGTGGTTGCAGACACTCAATCGCACAAGTGGCTATCTCTTTCTTAATCGCTTTGGCGAGCGTATTACTACAAGAGGCATATCACAGCAGTTGAAGAACTATGCGGTGAAGTATGGCTTGAATGAAAAAGTGGTGTACCCTCACTCGTTCCGCCATCGTTATGCTAAGAATTTCTTGGAGAAGTTCAATGACATTGCCCTGCTTGCAGACCTTATGGGACATGAAAGCATAGAAACGACACGTATCTATCTACGAAGAAGCAGCATTGAGCAACAAGAGATAGTTGACAAAGTGATAACCTGGTAATCGGAGCATATTCTATATTTTTTGATATACTATCCATGCTATTAAACTATGCAAACGAGTATATGCTTTTTACAACAAGTAGAATTGATTATCAGCGTTTTGCATTACCTTTGCACTCAAAAGAAAATACGCATGGGACTATTCAAGAAGATAAAAGACATACTCAGCAACGACAAAGGCAAGGAGACTAACACGCAAGAGAACGTTTCCTTGCCTTCTTCTATAAATGTACCTCAACAGTCCACCAAGCAGCCTTTGGTAATGCCTGGTGTTACAGATGTTATAAAGGCAAGGTCATATCTGAAAGCAAATGACACAGAACAGACTAAATGCCAATACGAGAGTGCGGTTCAAAAAGGATATTCATTGAACCTTGAACCCTATAATTGGCTACTTCGCCATTATACAAGCAAAGAACAATGGAGCGATGCCAAGCGTGTTCTATTGCTTGTCCCTGCAAAATTCAGCCAAGATGCGCTTGTTGTCGAATTTAGGGAAGTAATTAGGCAACGAGAAGACAAACTACCCAAACAAGCCAATCTCCACAGAAACATTACCACCAAAGATACATTGGCAAACCGATACAAAAGTTTGATTGCTCAACTGCCCGAATTTGATTTCTATACAAATGGAAACGACACATTGTTTTCAGAAGACGTTCCAGTGTGCCATCAGATAGAAGATATAATCAGCCATATAGAGAATGAACTACGCAAGGCAAAGGTTGCCGAAAAAAGCAAGGATTACATCACTGCAACCAATATCTATGAAGAGCTGATTGCCAATGGCTATTGGAAGCCAGAGCCTTACAACCGTCTGTTTTATATCTATGACAAGGCAGGGCTTACAAATGGTGTAAAGGAGTTGCTTGTTCTTGCAATAAGTTTCTTTGAAAATCAGCAAAAGAAACAGAAACAGGAATTGTTACGCCTTGCCGACAAGTACAAAAGCAGAGCCTATGCAGAGGCGAAAATAAATCAAGGAAAGACAGTGGCATATTTCGATGGTTTCTTTGAAATATACATGCCTTTCCCTGATATTGATGTCTGGAAGCGAATACTCGCTGATACTACCGCTTAATGCCCGAACTCTTTTTGGGATAGTGTTTGCTGTGGGCGAATCTCATGCAGCGTCTGGCAAAGCTGAAAATATCCTCGTCCTTATCCCTCCAAGGCAATTCCGAATTGGAGCCACCGCCACCTCCCGACTGCGTGATGCTTGTTGCCCCATTGATGCCCTCAATGAACATCTTGACGGCTGTGCCAAGTACATCTTTGAAACGCATATCGCACATATCTTCAATAATGGTGTTCTCTGCCATTTTCTTGGCTTCGGGTACATTGGCGCAAATTCTACTGCTCATCGTCAGCAGTTCTTGAAAACTGCCAGCAAGAATAGAGGCTTGGGCGTATGTCTGCAAAGTACGTGATGTCTGCTCCTGCACGACACGCAATGTTTCAGCCTCAGACTTCTGCGCCCTTGTCATGGCTCTGAACTCGGCAAGGGCTTCATCGGCTGCACTCAGTTTTTCTCGTTTGTCCGTCAGCTTGAACTCCAAGGTGGACAACTGACTTTTGAGCTGTTCCAGTTCCTTTGACAACTCGGAATGTTCGCCATTCTGTTGTTCCAACTGTTTCTCAACCTCATGGATTTTGTTCTCCACCTCAGACTTCTGGTGAGTGAGGTTTTCTATCATCGTTTTCAGACCCTTAACGGCATTTTCCTTTCTGCGAATGTCAAGTTCCAGTTTGCCGTTTGCAATTTCCAACTCACGGCTTTCGGCTTGGAGTTGTCTATACCATTCGTCACGAGGGATATGCTGGGCATTGGTAGCCGAAACTGATTCACCACGTACCAAGCCCCACTTTTTGTTGACCTCTGCCAAGTAGTCGTGGATAGCATCCAGTTTGTTTGCATCACCACCAAAAGTATCTCGGTATTTGATACGCATCTTCTGTTTCTTCTCATCGTACATAATGGGCGTGACAAGGCAATGGATATGCGGTGAAGACTCGTCAAGATGGACGGAAAAGTCAATGATGTTGTCTTCGCCCCAAGCATCAGCTACAGCCTTGTAGATGTCCTTTGCCCACAATTCTATCTCCGATTTGCGCTTGACATGGCTGTTGTCTGCGCCTTTCGCTCGCTCCACATTTTGGTCTCCGAAAGCCATTTCTCGCATTCTGTCCGCATCGCCCGAAAATATCATGTTGCAGGCAATGCGATATTTGGGCGTTTCAAGCCCTTTGTTAGGGTCTTCCGCACCAGTGGCTTCCAAACGATCTTGAAACCGTTCTAAAATGGGCTTAGAAGAGCCGAGAGGCACAATCTTACCGCCCTTGACTATCTCAAAGTTGAGATGCGCACGGCTCTTGTCGTAGTTAAACTTCTTGTTGGAGGCTTTGGCTTCCCATTGGGATTCCGTCCAACGCCTCTGATGTTCGTTGTCTTCACCTGCCGAAAACGACTTGACGGCTTGTTGGTGAAACACTTGGTATTCTGGCATAATGTTATTTCTTAGATGGGGTAATGAAATTTATAAAATGAGCTTGCTCTGGTGTCCTCCTGAGGGCTTGCCCGACTGAGCATAATTCGGTTGGTGATAACCATACCGAGGATTATGTTCCCCATCTACATTATGCGTACATATAGGCAAGCCTCTTCTGTTGTGTACCATCACTGCTCTAAAACGGTTTTGATGAAGTCTTGGCATTGCGTTCTTACTGGCAAACTGACAGCATGAAGGCAAATGCCAAGACTAAAAATGAATGAACGGTAGGTTACATTTCACGTTGCTCGTGGAATTGCTCCATATCTTCCGCTAACAACTGCTCTCTCACATCATCAGGGATTTCTTCCAAGGAATGGATTTGCTCCATTTCCGAAGGAGTGATTTCTAATGAATCGGAAGAAGGCAAAGGCAAAGTTGAAGAAGTCGGATCTGAAACAGACTTGTTCGGGTTCTGTTCCGGATTCGCTTTGCCGTTGTCTCGCTTATAAAGGGCATTGGCTGTATAAACCGTTTCACCCTCATGCTTCCACGCTGCTATGCACCTCATATCCATAATGGTGGTAAGGCAATCTGTTTTTATTGTTACGATACCCAACTGTTCCAACTGTTTCAAGAAGCGGATAACTGTCTTTCGGTTGCAGTTCCATTCCTTTGAAAGTTCAAGGGCTGATACACAAGTTTGTCCTTGCATTAGTGGTTTGGATATGCCACGCTTGGTATAGGTGGTATCGGCAGTTGCCGTGTGGTGAAGTAGTCTGCGGAAACATTGTATTCTGTTGATGCCTCCCTCGTTGCTACTGAGAAAATTCAGTTGTTCGTCCGTCAATGACAAATAGTAAGTGACTGGGCGAGTTTTGTCTATCTCTTTTCTTTCCATGTCCGAATGGTTTATAAATGGTGAATGACTGAAAGGGCAACAAATCATCGGTGAAGACCATGCTGTTGCCGTGGCATATCCTCACAGACAATCTCCATGAGTTTTCTATCCAAGCGTTGAAGCTCATCTTTGTTAAGACTGTTTATTGCCTCTATGCTTACTCGTAATGCAACGGCACGTCTTCCATACAAAATGGCTTGTTCGTCATTGTCTATGGCATGGTTTGCACCAGTTGCTTCAATGTAATCATTGACGGCATCCCTCATGGATAGTTCACGAAGTCCTGTCTTAGTCCAGAGGACAGACAGTTTGACTGCCTGTTCCTTCTTGGCTTCAAATTCTGTTGTTCTCATGGCTACTTGACACTTAGATTTTTCAAGATACGGTTGGCTTCTTCTGAAACCTGTGCCTTTGACGCAATCGCATTTCTGCGAATCCATGTCAAGAGTTCAGCTTTCTCGAAATACACCATCTTGCCATTCGGCTTGTAATAAGGAATGGTCTGCTCATGTGTCATCTTATAGAGCGAACTTTTTGTCACTCCCATAAATCGGGCAGCTTCTTCCAAAGTCAGCACTTCCTTACCTGCTGACAGGGTATTTTCAAGCACTTCTACTCGCTTGGCGAGTTTTAGGTTCTCCAGCATAAGTGCTTGAACATCTGGAGTAACGCTTTGATTGGTTCGTGATTCCATAATCTGTTGATGTTTTAATTTGACTATTTCATCATGACCATTGTTTGTGATTGCAAGTTGAAAGTGGTGCAAAGGTATGTAAGAAATTTCTCATTCTGTTAGAAATGGTTGGTCAATGACGAAATCTTAAGTTATATTATAATAATGAAGTTGTTTCATACTCTAAATCATACTTGGATGAAATAAAGTGAAGACAAAATCAAACTTAGAAACGATAGTAAGAATACAAGAGAAACGCTGTTTTTGAAACTTGGTTGTCAAACCCTCAAAATAGACATAAAATGCAGAAATGGTGCTTGGGCTGTAATTTTATAGTTGCAAATACGCAATTATCTCTTTTTTATTTGGAAATTTTTGTTGCACGTTTGTTACGTGGAGGTGTTTTGTAAAATAACAACACTGATAATCAGTGTGTTACACATCGAAATAATCCAACGAAGTAAAGCATCGCCCCGTAGAAATGCACCGTCAGGTAGCGTGTCATCCACTTCGCCCACGCGCCTTCCCATTTCGGCAGGAGCGAGAACGCCCATTGTATCGGCCCGAAAATCGTCAGCATCCCCAGCAGGATCTGCTGGCAGTAAATCGTAGCCCACCATCCGATGCGGAACACGATAAGGGCTATAAGCATGATAATCTTGTCTATGCCCACGATGACGCCTGCCGTCAGCGATGTGAACCACAATTTCGAGGCATCTTTCTCCATATTTGTCACCTCGTCCACGCCGGTCTGTTCCATCGTCGCCTCTATCAGGTTGGGGTCGGACGTGCCCGTATGGGCGACATCCGCCTGCGCTTGCAGGCTCGTGTACATCGTGTCGCGCACATGGATAAGCTGCTGCACCTCTTCGAACCTGTCCGCTATCTGCGAAGCTTCGGCCTCGTAGAGGTCATGCGTATACGATCCGATACAGTTGGGAATGTACGACAGGAAATCCAGGAAACACCAACTGCTGCCGCTGCCCACCATGCCCGTATCGGCCGGCGGATACCACCAGCAGAGGATAATTGAAACAGCCAGTGGCCTGAAGAGCTTCATCACATCCAGCGGCTCATGCTTGACCATCATCTTGTACGCCATACCGGCGGCCATAAGGATAGCGAAAAGTGCCGCCAGTGCCATGCACATCTGCAATATCCACCAGAACGGCCCCTGCGAACCCGTAAAGGTCGCATCCGTCAAGAACTCGTTCGTCTGGAAAATCACATCGTCGATCTCCTCTTCGAGAATATTGACGCCGAAATCCGAAAGTATATTTCCGTCTGCCATCTGCTACGCTTTTTTTTATTTCCCTCTGTTTACCGTTTCATCCCCCTCACCGTCGCCGCCGTTTCCGTCCGATTGCGACCCACGCACCGCAAGGCGCATTTCGTTCCACCGGCTCATGGCATCGCGGACGATGCCATCCTTGTTTAACCTCCGCTCATCTTTCGCATTCAGCAGATTGCCCGTCACCGTGGCATTCTGCCGTCGGGCAAGGTATCCGACAAGAATCTCATTCTGCCGTGCCACGTCCTCGTAGATGCGCAGGTACTCCTTCTTTCGCTGCGCGTTGGGCATATAGGCATCTTGGGTAGCATCAATGGCGCACTCATAGAGGCGATAATATTCCGTCCACCGCTCCTTATCGTCCGGTGTGCCTCCGGCAAGCAAGATGCGGTCGATGTTGCGCCTGAACCGCTCCATCTGCCCGCTGACCTTATCGCCCTCGGCGAGCCATGCGAGGTCTATCTGCCGGTCGGCGACGTTCAGTGCCTCGATCTTCGCCCGCTTGACCAGTGCCGAGTCGATGGCCTCCGCTTCGTCCACCTGGTTATACAGGTTGACACCCGCCACCGTCCGGAACGACAGCTTGTTCTTCGCCGCCGCCGACTTCTTGTACCTGTTGTGCAGCAGCACATAATAAAGGTCGGGCGAGAGCGCACCCGCGCCCGTCTCCATCACCGTGATCTGGTTCTGCTTCGGCGAATCGTGGTTGTAAGTAACCGACTGCGCCTGTACGCCCGTCGTAGTGGCCGCCGCAATCGCCGTCATCAATAGTTCTCTTTTCATATTCTTTTCCCTTTTATCGTTAATAATCCAGTCGTCCCGCGCCACGCCACCGCCCGAAAGCACCGTCGATAATTTCCTGCTTGGTACGTGTACGGTATATCTTCTCTTTCCAATAGCCGATGCGCACCTGCATGTACCGCCACGTCTCGATGTACGCCCGGTTCAGGTGCCGCTCGATGTCGTCCAGCGACCTGTTGACCGCCTCCAGTACCATTAGCAGGTCAGAGGTCGAGCAGGCCGCCGCCCCCGTGGCATACAGCGCAAGGTCGCTCACCGACTTGTAAAGCTGTTCCCCTTCATGCGCGATGTCCCGTATCGCTTTCTCGTTGATGGTCAATATCAACGCATCGGACGGCTCTATACGCCCCCGTTTCAAAATCTTCTCATTAAAATCCTCCAGCAGTTTCTTGTAGTCGCCGATACGGTCGCTGACCGTCGTATAGGTATTTTTCACGTTCAGCACCGTGCGCAACGACTGGTACATCACGTCGATCACGTCGAACGCGCGGGTGTACCGGTCGAGGTCGATATTCACCTCCTTGTATTTGCCGACCTCCTTGCGGCTGTACTCGTGCAGCAGCTTATTGCTGTACTCCAATGTACTCCTTGCCAGCAGCAGGCTGCGCTGCTTCTTGTGGTCGTTGATGTAGGCTTCCACCGAAACGACATCGAACGTCCACTGCGCTCTGACAATGCCGGGCAACAGTTCCAGCAGTACGACGGCAATAAATAAGGCACGTCTCATGGCCGTACCTCCTTTCCGCCGTTTCCGCTCCGGAGCGTCCGCGCGTTCTCCACCCATCGGTCGTGGCATTCCTCCACGAGCGTCAGCCTGCGCCCCTCGTCCGCATCCGGGAAGGGCAGCACATCCTTCAACACGTCGATGATGCTCCGCTTGTAGTGCATCATCTTCTCCAGCGATACCAGATCGGCATATATCTTCGTGATACGGGAATCCACCTCCCTTGCTATTTCGAGCCGGTCGCTCGACCATAAGAGGTGGTACACGTCTCCGGTCGGTGCTTCCTCCGTCGGTGCGGTACGGGCATATTCCGTCGTGATCTTACAGGAGGGATGCTCCCGTGCTATCTCCGCTATACGGTCGTTCACGAGTTTTACCTTCTCCGCATCCGACAGGCTCGCATCGAGCGTCAGCACGTCGGCCACATACGTATCGGTATATTCCGTGGTCAGCTCCCAACGGATTTGCAGGATGGCCCGGTGAATCTTGATACCCAGAAAATACTTCGGTTTCCGTGCTATCGAAATCGTCGCCTTGAACGTGATTATCCCGTTGATGTTCGGCATCGTCGCCTTGCGGACGAACGTGTAGCCGCTCCATGCGCCGCCGTCCTGCCACGATAGGCTGTAAGCTGTCCTGCAATCCTGCATAATGGCCGGTATGCGGTAATAGTCGTCCGTCGCCACGGCGTTGTCGCTTCCCGCTTCGGCTTTCGCCTCGGTATATTCCGACTGCTTCTTCCGCCACTCGGCAAGCTCTCCCTTAAGCTGCTCGATCCGTGTCTTGTTCGCGTTGTACTGCTGCCGGTAAACCGCCGCATCCTCCACGCTCGCCTCGGCTATCTTCTTCAACAGGGTGGCATTTTCACTCTCCAACACCGCTATCTGCGATTCAAGAACACCGACCTGATTCCCGGCCTCCTGCAACAGGGCATCCAGTTCGGACAAATCCAGCTCGTTCTCCGTGACCGAGGTCTGCATGGCGCACTCCTTCGAGTGGGCATTCAGCGAGCTGCCACACTTCCGACATTTATACTGCGTTGTCCCTTGTCCGAGCGTAGCCCCGTCGGAGCAGGTTACGCTGATCGTCACGCTCTCGCACCCCTGCAACTTGGCGGCGTCCGTCGCCCGGTAGTAGTTCCGTGCGTCGGAAGCGATATAATAGGTATAGCCCTCCTCATTGTCGTTGAACTCCGAGAGGCGGGCATTGAGCTGCGCCCGGAACGTATTCAAGTCCATCGAATAGGAATCGAACACCTCTTCATAGACAACCTCCTCCCGGTTCCAGCTCTTGCGGACATGTATCTCGTAGGCGTAGGCTTTCTTCGTCTGCTCGCCGCCCCGGCTGATGATGTAGGCACTCTGCCAATAGTCGATGGTATAGGTGTAGCCGTCATTTTGATTGTTAAGTTGCTGCACCCGGCTCCTCGACCACCCGGCATACCGTTCCGAGTTGGCGAGCGCCTGCTCCCGTTGCGAGGCGTTGGGGTAGAAGCCCGGATCGCCCGTCTCGAAGCGTGTCCACGCGCCCCCGTTCAGGATGCTGTTATCGTCCGTCGGAGGGTAGTAGTCGCACAGCGAAACGCTCCCTTGCTCACGCCGCGCGATATACCACCGTTGCGTATAATAGTTCCCCGCCGTTTCATCCAGATAATCGGTCATCCATCCCGTCAGGTCGTAGTTCCCGAACTCGAACAGTCCCGCCACGTTATCCTTGCCGCCCACCATGTCGAACAGCAGGTCGCCCACACCGTGCTCCGCCTGCTCCAACAGCCCCCCGTAATGGTCGTACAGATGGACGATTTCGTCCACCTTGCCGCCTATCAACTCGTGGAACGAACTGGTTTGCAACAGAGCATCACCGATATTGCTGATACCCGCCGTGGCAAGACCTACCCCCGTGTTGTAAAGATTATCTATATCATGTTGCAGGTTCTCGCGCGTAAAATTACCCGGCACACGGGCAAGGTCATCCAGCATACGCTGCCAGTCAACGCCGCCCGTTTCCGAGAGCGTCAACAAAGGAGCGATCTCCCGGCTGATTTCCAAAAAAGCGATGTCCGAAAAGGTCAGCGTGCTGTTCGTCACCACGCTCTCGAACTGCATACACAAACTCTTCGTCTCGTCGCACACTTTCATCAGGTAACTGCCCCAGTAAATCGCCGTCTGCGGCGAGCGGAGCATCTGTCCGGCCACCACCCATATCTTCGGCATGATCTTCTCCGCCACCATGCGGTAGATGCGGCGGTAGTAGTAATTCTCCGTCCCGCTGCTCCAGATACCGAGGTCGGACAGCGCCTTATGCTCCAAAAACTTGGAGGCGAAAATCCCTGCCGTAGCCACCTCTGCGGCATTGTAGTGCTTGAGTATGTCCTCTACCTGCTTGCTGTAATACCCTTCGGCCACGGCCTCCGTGCCGAACGCGGCTGCCATCGCCGCAACGGTGCGCGTGTCGTAGTTCACGCTGTAATACTGGGCGTGAACGTGCTGCGTGAGAGCAAGCAACAGGGCTGTTAGGATGAATAGCAGTCGTTTCATAGATTCCTGTCCCGCCGATTAGGATGTTTTGGATTTCAGGTTCAATACCCGCCCGGCCTCGTTGACCTTCTGGGCGAAAGGCAACGCCTTGCCGATGCCGCTGGCGTCCCAGTCGCGGCAGTACGCCTCGATAGCCTCCTGATGGCTGCACCGAAGCTCCCGCTTGTACAGTTTCAGAGCCTCCTTTTCCGCCCGTTCGGTGGTATAGGTCATATAGCATTCGTGCGGTTCCTCCACGCCGTACACGCCGCTGGTCGTACCCCGGCGAATGAACACCTCCCGGAAGAAGCTGCGCCCCTCCTTGTTTTCCAGCCGGTTGATCGTAAAAATCTTCTTGCAGTCCACGTCCGTCAGGCCGAGAATCGCCTTGATGGTGTCGAACCGCTCCCGGAACTTGCTCTGGTCGAGCAGCATCACCACGTCCGAATTGTTGATGATGGCCTCCTTCACGATTTCGCTGCCGATGATGTCCTGTATCTCCTGCGTCACCACACCCACCGAAGCCCAGAATTTACGGGCCGTCTTGTGTAGGCTAAGCACCCAGCGCCTTATCATATTTCTATGGTAGGTTTCCAAATGCT
>OAWX01000440.1_pt1 | contig 25079 bp, 16 predicted proteins | sample 1495571 | NCBI WGS metagenome assembly OAWX01 (sample SAMEA2580265, study PRJEB22360) | human gut metagenome | biome: human gut; feature: human-associated habitat; material: faeces | place: Denmark | collected 2008/2010 | reverse complement strand
TGGAGTCCATGGCGTCGTCGGGGGAGTCGAAGCGGTTGTGCCAGCCGTATTCGTTGCTCACGTGCCAGGCCACCACGTATGGGTTGCCCTTGTAGTGCTCGGCCATACGACGGCACAGGTTCAGCGCGTACTCGCGGAACACAGGGCTCGTCGGACGCCAATGCTCACGGGCACCCGGCCACACGGTGTCGCCGCGCTCGTCCTTCCACAGCACCTCCGGATGGGCCTGGGTCAGCCACATCGGCGGGGAGGCGGTGGCGGAGGCGAGGTCTACGGCGATGCCCGCCTTGCCGAGCTTATCGATGGCACGGTCCAGCCAGTCGAAATCGTACTTGCCTTCCTCCGGCTCGATCTTCGCCCATGAGAAGATGCCGACTGATACAAGGTTGACGCCGGCCTTCTTCATCAGACGGATATCATCGTCCCAGACCTCCTCCGGCCATTGGTCGGGATTGTAATCACCGCCATACCAGAGACGGGATTCGGCGCCCTTCAGCGGCTGCGGCCAACTGTGCTTTCTGCGTTTACTCATGTTCCGCTCCATTACTTGTTCATTGTCTGACGCCCCCGGCCGAACCGTCGCATCGACGAAAAATCAACTGTGACATGCGAGCGGGCTGGTGCCATATCGCGCCAGCCCGCATCGCACACGGTGAGCGTCCCTCCATATCATATACATGTTCCGTATGGAGAGCCAGCCGCTAGGCGCACGTCAAGACCGTCAGACGAACGTGACGCATGCTGCAAGCGGACACTGGCCCTCCCGCGAGATCACTCCTTGATGGCGCCGGCGGCGAGGCCGGACTGCCAGTACTTCTGCAGGCACAGGAACGCGATGACCAGCGGGATGATCGTGATCAGCGAGCCCGTGATGACCAGGTTCTGGATGGCTTGGCCGCCCGCAGTGGACGCTTGGTCCTTCCACTGGTTCAGACCGATGGTCAGCGGGAACCAGTCCGAGTCCTTCAACATGATCAGCGGCAGAAAGCAGTCGTTCCACGTGGCAACGATCGTGAACAGGGCCGCCAGCGCGATGCCCGGCACCGAGATCGAGCCGATGATCACCGCGGACACGGCCTTGCGGTCCGGGAAGCGGAACTTCGTCAAAGCGTAGCCGCCCATGATCGCCAGCAGGGTCGCGCTGCCCGCGCCCACCACCACGTAGATCAGCGTGTTGACCAGCCAGCGCGCGAAGATGCCGTCGTCATAGGTGAACACCGTCACGATGTTGTCCCACAGCGCGAACGTCTTGCCAAAGCCCAGGCCGAACGCGCCCGTGAAGTCCGATTGGGTCTTCGTCGCGTTGATGAGCATGGAGACGAACGGGAACAGGCAGCAGACCGCGAAGATCGGCACGATGAACACGAACACCAACGCGAACGGCCACATGAACTTCCAACCACGCCAATCCCGCTTGTGCTTATTCACACGAGCCAAAGGCGACACACTCACCGATGTCATGCCCCTCTCCTTCGAAGGACTCGAAGCGAAGCACACCGCACAGAACTTGCCACAACGCAACAGCTCATTGAACTTGTTCCGCGAAATGCACGCTCTATAAATGTTTGCGTTACCATAATATCAATATTGTTGGAATTGTCCACTTGAGGGTACGGCAAGTCATCAGGAAATGGTCTATACTGATGGTAACCAAAACATAGAAATGCCAAGAAAAAAAAACAAGCAGGAACCATGGATCATTCGCAACCCGCTTCCATGCAGGACGTGGCGAAAGCCGCCAGCGTGTCGCCCCAGACGGTCTCACGAGTCGCCAACGGAAGCAATGCCGTCCGGCCGGAAACACGGCAGCGTGTGGAAGCCGCCATGGCCAAGCTGGGTTACCGGCCCAACTATGCGGCCAGGGCGCTTAAGCACGGCAAGTTCAAGGATGTCGGCGTCGTGCTGTTCAACATGCTCACCTATGGCAACGCGCGTATCCTCGGCGGCATCGCCGACGCGGCGAACAGCAATGGTTACGCCATCACGATGCAGTCCTTCGGACGCAATCGGGAACGCACCCTGCATGCCGCCATCGAGCGTATGAAGCAGCTTCCCGTGGACGGTGTCATCGCCGTCATGGAGGAGCACGTGACGGACTTCTCGGAGTTCCGCCCGCCCAAGGAGCTGCCGGTCGTTATCATCTCCGAGGATCCCGCGAACTACTGCCCCACCATCGATGCCGACCAGTACGGCTGCTCAGCCGCCGTCGTGGACTATCTGCTCAGCAAGGGGCACAAGACCGTCTACCACATCGCCGGGCCGTCCTCATCGCGAGCCGCGGAAAGCCGCGCGCAGGGGTGGCACGACACGCTCGACCAACTGGGGCTGCGCATCCCTCCGACCTATATGGGCGACTGGGAGGCGGACAGCGGATATCAGGCCGGACTCGCGCTGGCTCACGACCCCGATTGCACCGCGATCTATGCGGCCAACGACCAGATGGCGTATGGCGCGATGCTCGGATTGCAGGCCGCCGGCAAACGCGTGCCGGAAGACGTCAGCATCGTCGGAGTGGACGATTCGCTGAGCGGGACGATTCCACGGCTGTCGCTGACCACCATGCGCATGAAATTCAACGACATCGGACGCGAGGCGTTCTTCATGACCAAGCGTCTGTGCGAGGGCTTTCGAGTGCCTTCGGGCGTGAAGACCGTGGTTCCCGCGGAGCTGGTAGAACGCGGGTCGGTGCGCGACCTGGAATCCTAGACGACGAATCTCAAGCGATAATGGCTTCGGTCTCGCCGGTGTCGAACGGGCGAGACCGAGGTCATTATCCGTTCAGCGTCGGCGATTCGTCAGAGGTTCGCCGGCTACATAACGCCTTACGTTCTCCAATGCGATACATCCGGTCGATGCCTTCCGCCGTGCGGGTCGGGTCACGACGCACTCCCAGCGTGTTCGCGCCCATGGCCTTGCATATGCTGGCGAAATGCGAGCCGATGTCCCCGGTGCCGACCACCAGCACCGTGGAGCCGCGCACGCTCAGCGCACGGCCGACATCGTGCCATCGCCGCTCCCCTTGTTGACGGGCATATATCGACATTGTAGGCGCACGGAATATTGCCGCGACGCCGGTGATAAAAATGACGATGCGCCGGCCCGTCTTTTCTAGGAGACGGGCCGGCGCATCAGACGGTCGGAGAACCGATGTTACCGGTTGGACTTACGCTTGGCTTCAAGCGTCACGACCGCACCCGCTACCATCGCAAGTGCAGCGAAGACAACGCCCATTGTGGAGGCGCCGGTCTTTGCGATCACGTCGCCGGGCTTCTTGCCGTCGCCGGGCTTGTTGCCTTCACCAGGCTTGTTGCCTTCACCAGGCTTCTCACCTTCACCGCCGGGGGTCGTCGGCTTGGTCTTCAGCGCGTCGATCGCCGCAGACAGAGCCGCCTCGGCGGCATCGACATCATCCTGGCTCACCTTGTCGTCGTCATAGACCTTGAGCGCTGCGGCGAGCTTGTCATCAAGCACCTTGAGCGACTCGTCCGTATAGGCGGAACGGTCGATCGCCTGAGCCTTGGTGATCGTGGCGTGCAGCTTGTCCTTGTTGACTTCGGTCGGAGGCTTCTCGCCCCCCTTCTTGGTGAACGTCAGCTCATACGTGACTGGGGACGTCACACCATCCGGGAAGCGGTATCCGTCGGCGGGCTCGGCGGTGACCGTGACGGTCACGTTCTCATCGCCCACGTTCACTACGGAACCAGCGGCCAACACCTTGCCGTCGACCTTGTACACGACTCCCTCGATGTCGGGGATGGTGTATGTATCGGCATCATCGTCCACTGTCGGCTTCTGCGGGGTGGCGACCTTGTCCTCCTCTACGGCCGTGGGCAGCAACTCGACATTCATTTCCGCCGCGGAGCCGAAGTTCGATCCGGAATAATCGGTCTTGATGACAAACTTGACGTACCGTCCGTTCTTGGGGGTCAGCTTGATGCGCTGCGTGTAGGCGACGTTCTTCAACGTGCCCGAGGCCACAGGGGCTCCAAAATCGTTGGGATCGTCGGAGACATACACCTCGTAATCCTTGGCGGCACCGTTATTGTTGCCGTCGATACGGGCGAGGTAGTCGAAGTAGGCGACGTTCTCACGCGATTTGCCGAGATCGAGAGTCACCCAATGCGGGGCAGACGCGGTGGTCGGGCTGTACTGGGAGTGCCAGCTCGTCGACGAGTCGCCGTCGAGCGCCCTCGCCGCCTCTGCGCCGGAGTTCTGCGACGACTGGGCGTGCACGCTGATCTCATCCTGCGGGACATACACGCGGGAGGCCGGTGCAGTGGCGGAATCGGCCACGACCCAGCCGGCGTCGTCCTTGCCGAGTGCCTTCAGCGCCTGCTTCAGCGTCAGCCCGGCGGTCATGCCGTCGAAGCTCGCGGTGGTGGCTTTGTCGCTTTCGCCGTATGTCGTCACGGTGATGGGCTCGTCCTTGGTGCCGTAGCCGAAGACGGCGAAGTCCCCGGTCAGCTCGGTGCCCGCCTTGACGAAGATCACGGAGCCTGGCGCGACGGTCACATCGTGCAGCTGCTCGATCGACGTCATGGGCTTGTCCTTCGTGAATCCATCTCCCGCGGTCTGCGCCGTCGGGTCGATGTAGTAGGCGCGGGCACCGGTCTGAATCTCGGATTCGGTGTGGAACACCTCAAGACGGCTCAGACGCACCGGACCGCGGGAGGAGTTGACCACCAGACGGATGGCATCGATGTTCTGGGACGTGAAGCGAAGGTCGCGCTGCTGCCCGACCGTCGTCATAGTCGCCAGATTCGTCCATGTTCCATTGACTCGTCCCTGCAGGGTGGCGCTTTCGATCTGCTGGCCGGCATTGCGCACGTCCTCGGAGATCTTCACTGCATCCACGGCGACAGCGCTGCCCAGATCGATGGTGTACGTCGGCGTATTGCCCACGGCCTCGTCGGAGGAGAGCTTCGAACCGTCGGTCAGCTTCGGGGCCGCTACCGCGGTGCCGTTCGCGGACGCGGCGACGGTCGCGCTCTTGCCCAGGGCAAGATCGGTGCCGTAGCGTCGGGCGAGCTCCTCGCCCAGCCCCTTAAGTCCCGCGGCATCCGCATCGGCGAGCTTGCCGGTATCGGACGGTGGGACGTTCAGCAGATACTGCGAGTTGCGTCCCGTGGACTGCTCGTAGTACTTCACGACTTCGGCTACGGACGCCGGCGATTGGCTGGCATGGTAGAACCATCCGGGCCGGTTCTTGGCGTCGACTTCGGCCGGATACCAGTGCAGCTGGTTGGCGGCGCCGCTGCGGATCTCGGACAGCACGCTCGACATGGTGCCAAGCGTACCGTCGGGGGCCATCTGGCTAGGCTTGAGCGACACCTTGTCCACGCCGTCGTTGTATGCCGCCTGCGGGCTCCACTCGGTCTGACGGGCCCAGCCGTCCTCGTTGCCCACCCATCGGGCATCGTATGCGGCGTTGGCCTGAATTGCCTGGGGCTGAAGCCGGCGGATCATCTCATAGAACACGCCATAGTCGTAATGCTCAGTGCCTGCGGTGTTGCCTTGGGCACCGTCGAACCAGACCTCGGAGATGTCGCCGTACTCAGTCAGCAGCTCATAGAGCTGGTTGAGCATGTAGGCGCCGTAATCCGTGGCCTTGTACTTGAACGTGGGCAGTTTGCCGGAAGCCACCTTGCCGGCGCGGTCGTCGTTCTCCACCAGCGTGGGGATCGTGCGCTCGACGCGTGCGGAGTTGTTGCCCCAGACGCCCTTCCTCTCCATGTAGGAATCGGCCGGCGAATAGTAGATGCCGACCTTCAGGCCGTACTTCTTCGCCGAGGCGACAATCTTGCGGAACAGGTCCTTCTCCCCCGTGCGCTTGGCGACGGCGGTGTTTGCCCAGTCGTGCTCGGTGTTGTACCGCGAGTCGTACAGCTCGAAACCGTCATGGTGCTTGACCGTCACCATGATCATCTTGAAGCCACCGTCGGCGAAGGACTTCGCCCACTGGTCGGTGTCGAGGCCGGTCGGGTCGATGCGGGAGGGATCCTCGTTACCGTGACCCCACTCCTGGTTGTAGTACGTGTTGATGCCGTAATGGAGGAATCCGATCTGACCCCAGTCGATGTAGTCGGCCTGCCCTTCGGTCGGACGCAGCTTGGACAGCTTGGTCTTAAGCGCGGCCTCGCACTCGGCGGGCTTCACGTCGAAGGTATTCGCCTCCTTGATGCCCGACGTGTCGCAGCTGACCTGAGAGTAGACCAGCTTGAATTCGTTGGTGGTAAAGTTCGCGGAGGTTTTGGCCAGGCGGATCTCGCTCAGCGAGCCGACGAAGCCGCGGCTGAGCGCGGCGGAATGCACTTCGTTGCCGAAGCCGACCTTGCCCTTGATGCCCGAATTCAGGTAAGCCAGACCGGTGATGTCCTTGGTCTGGGCGTCGCCGCCATCCACGCGCATGACGAGCTTCGCGCCGGTGCCGGCCTCATTGGGCACGTACGCCACCGACACGACGTGCTCCGCACCCGTGGCGGCCGCGGACTCGATCTTGTGGTCGGTCCAATTATTGCCGGACTTGGTGGAGGCGCCGAACACGAGCTTGTTCGACTCGTAGCGCAGGAACAGGTTGCCGCCCGCGCCGAACAGGGTCTGGTTGTCGCCGGTCTGCGTCGGGGTGAAGCGCAGCTCCGCGACCAGCGGCGTGGTGATGGCCTCGTTGTCACCGAGGGTGAAATCCGTGGGCGTGAAATCGAATCCGGCCGTGCCGCCGCCCAGCGTGACGGCGGAGTTCGAGATGGACGGATTGGCTGAGCGCGACACCAGCGAGCCCAGCATCTGCTCGCCGCTCGCCGCGGTATATGAGGTGCCGCTGAACGTGCCGTTGAAATCGACATGCAGTAGCTGGGATGCGTCAAGAATCTCCCACGGGGCGTTCGAATCGGCGACACGCGCGCGGAACACGTCACCGGCAAGACCGCGGCTCGCCGCGCCGGAAGCGGGGTTCACCTCGTAGCCGATCCCGAACTTGTTCGTGACGGAATCGCTGACGGCCGCGAGCTCACCGGCCGCGGAGGTGGCGGTCTCGCCGGCCACGCCATCCACCGACAACTGCAACGTCGAGGCAGTGCCGTCGGCTCCCGGCAGATATGTCAGCTGGATGATGTGCTTCACATTGTTGGAAGGCAGCGTCACGGACTTTGTGTAGTCGTTCCATGTACTGCCGGAAGGGTTCGTGGAGAAGCCGTATTCGAGGTTGCTGCCGTTCGCCCGCACGAAGATGTTGCCCATGGCGGAGAACAATGTGGCGAGGTTGCTGGGCGTCTGCGTCGTACGGTATTCCATTTCGGCGCGGAATCCCTTGTTCACCTTCCCGCTCGCGCTGAAGCTCGCGGTCGAGGTGAATGTCACGCCGTTGGTGCCGCCAGCGAGGGTGATGCCGCCGCCGTCAAGCTTGGTCGGTATGCTGCCGTGCTTGGTCACGGAGCCCTTCGCCACCTCGTCGCCACCTGTGGTGTAGGTGTCTGCAGCGAACGTGCCGCCGAACGACACATCGAGGTATTCCATCAGATCCGCCGCCACCGCGACGTTCGGCAATGCCACGAACGCGAGCGCCGAGACCGCTATCAATGCGGTGAGTCTGCGCAGCCACGAACGCGAGCATCCTCTTGATGCTGTGTGTAGCATATTTCAATCCTCTATGATTTTGAACATTCTTGTACTTCTTGCCGGAATCTTTGCCCCGGAGGCACGACATCGTTCCGCCAAGTGTTCAGATTCCCGCAGACAGTCTATCAGATCAGGCTGATTTAAGGTACCCTATGCAGGAGTTCGACATATGACGGTGCCGGAGAGCATTGGACTCTCCGGCACCGGTCATGTTCAGCCCCTACGGCGCTTGATGGTCAGCAGCACCGTCGCAGCGCTGGCGAGCGCCATGACCGCGACCGATATCGCGGTCACGTTCACGCCGGTCGCCGACAGCGGAGGCTTGGGTTTGTCGCAGGTCTCATACCCATGATCGCTGGTTCTCGCATAGTACGTCGCACACATTATCATCACCTCGTCAATCGCCCGGTAACGCAAGCATAACGCGGAACAACAAAAGAGGTCCCGCCGTTGAACGGCAGGACCACTTCATGCATTCCACGCGCCCGTGCGTCACGCAGCCGGCACGGTCGGCTCACCACGGCATCACGCCTTGGCGACCTCCACGCCCAGCTCGGCACCTTCCTTCACCGCGAAGGAGGTGGCCAGCGTCTCATGGGCGATCAGATCGCGGAACCGCTCGACATCGGCCACATTGGCGGACGGCACGGTCAGCACCAGGGCGATGCGATCGGCGATGTCCAGGTCGGCGGCCTTGCGGGCGTCCTGCACGGCGCGAATCACGTCGCGGGCGTAGCCCTCGGCCTCCAGGTCGGCGGTCAGCACGGTATCGAGGATCACGAAACCGCCGGTAGGCAGAGCGGCCGACACGGAAGCGTCGGCCTCGGCGGCGTTCTCCTCCTCCACACGGTTGATTAACTCGTATTCGCCGGCCTCCAGCGCAACCTCGCCGTTCGGCGTCTCGACGACCGGAGCACCGGTCGCGGCATCGACGTGCCAGGCACCGGTCTTGGACGCCTTGATGGCGAACTGGACCTGCTTGCCGAGGCGCGGGCCGGCGGCGCGGGCGTTGACCTTCAGCTCGTGCACGATCTTCAGCCCCTGCGAACCGGCATCCTCCATCGTGCAGAACTCAATATCCTTTATATTAAGCTCTGACTTGAGAATTTCGTCGTACGCCTTGACGGCGTCCACATCCTCGACCACGACGGTGAGCTTGGCGAGCGGCTGGCGCACACGGATCTGGGCGGCCTTGCGCAACGACAGAGTGCCGGAGACGATCTCGCGCACCTTCTCCATCGCGTCCACCAGTGCCGGGTCGTCGACCAGCACACGGCCAAGCTCGGTCGCCTCACCGGCCTTCTCGTCCGCGACGTACGGCCAATCGGCCAGATGCACGGATTCACCGCCGGTCAGGCCACGCCACACGGATTCGGACTCCATCGGGGCGAGCGGCGCGAGAACGCGCATGAACACCTCAAGCACGGTGTACAGCGTGTTGAACGCGTTCGCGTCCTCCTTCCAGAAGCGGTCACGGGTGTTGCGGATGTACCAGTTGGTGAGCACGTCGATGAAGTCGGAGACCGCATCGCAGGCGTCGGAAATCGCGAACTCGTTCAGCGACTTCTCGGCGGCCAGCACCAGGCGGCGGGTACGGGCCAGCAGGTAGCGGTCCATCTCCGGCAGACCGGCGACCTCGTCCGCGCGCAGCTGGCGAGCGTCGAAGCCAGCCCCGCCATTGGCCGCGTTGGCGTACAGGGTGAAGAAGTAGTAGGAGCTCCACACCGGCAGCATGACCTGGCGCACGGTGTCGCGAATGCCTTCGGCGGTGACGATCAGGTTGCCGCCACGCAGGATCGGCGAAGACATGAGGAACCAGCGCATGGCGTCGGAACCGTACTTGTCGAACACGCCGTTCACGTCCGGGTAGTTGCGCAGGTGCTTCGACATCTTCTGGCCGTCGGAGCCGAGCACGATGCCGTGGCAGATCACGTTCTTGAACGCCGGGCGGTCGAACAGGGCGGTCGCCATCACGTGCAGCAGGTAGAACCAGCCGCGGGTCTGGCCGATGTATTCCACGATGTAGTCGGCCGGGAAGTGCTGTTCGAACTTCTCCTTGTTCTCGAACGGGTAGTGGAACTGCGCGAACGACATGGAACCGGACTCGAACCAGCAATCGAGCACATCGGAAATACGGTGCATGTGCGACTTGCCGGTCGGGTCGTCCGGGTTGACGCGCGTGAGGTTGTCGATCCACGGACGGTGCATGTTGACGTTGCCGTCCTTGTCGCGCGGGTAGTCGCCGAAGTCGGCCTTGAGCTCCTCCAACGAACCGTACACGTCGACGCGCGGGTACTTCGGGTCATCGCTCACCCACACCGGGATCGGCGAACCCCAGAAGCGGTTGCGGGAGATCGACCAGTCGCGCGCGTTGGCGAGCCACTTACCGAACTGACCATCCTTGACATTCTCAGGAATCCAGTTGATCTGCTGGTTGAGCTCCAACAGGCGCGGCTTGATCTTCGTCACCGACACGAACCAGGAGCTCACAGGCTTGTAGATCAGCGGCGTGGCGCAACGCCAGCAATGCGGGTAAGAGTGCACATAGCTCTTCTCCTGGAACAGGATCGCGCGATGCTCGGCCGGGATCTCGGCCAGCGGGCCGTCTCCGTTGCGCAGGTTGCGCAGGATCGGCTTGTTCGCGTCGAACACGTACATACCCTCGTAATCGGGGCACTGCGCGGTGAAGCGGCAGCCGGCGTCGAGCACGTCAGTGCTCTTGATGCCGTGCGCGTTCAGCGTGTTCATATCGTCCTCACCATAGGGAGCCTGGTGAACCAGGCCGGTACCCTCGACGGTGTCGACGTAGTCCGCGGTAAAGATTTGGTAGCCTTCGGGCCCCGGCACGTTGCCCTCAAACTCGGCTTTGTCGCCAGCGAAGTACGGGAACACCGGCCAGTAACGCCAACCGGCCATCTCGGAGCCCTTGAGCTCGCGCACGACCTCGTAATCCTCGCCGAGCTCCTTCTCGTACTTGGAGAGCAGGGGCTTGCCGAAGTAGAACTTCTTGCCGGCGTACTTGCCCTGCGTCGGGCGCACCTCGACATAGTCGATGTCAGCGCCGACGACGATTGCGAAGTTAGTGGGCACGGTCCACGGCGTGGTGGTCCAGAAGACCGCGTAGGCGTCCTCCTCGTCGCGCAGCTTCACGGCCACCGACACGGTGGTGTCCTGACGATCCTGATACACGTCGGCGTCCATGCGCAGCTCGTGCGCCGAAAGCGGCGTCTGATCCTTCGGACAGTACGGCAGCACGCGGTAGCCCTGGTACGCCAGACCCTTCTCGTACAGCTGCTTGAACGCCCACATCACCGACTCCATGTACGGGATGTTCAGCGTCTTGTACCCGTGCTCGAAGTCGACCCAGCGGGCCTGACGATGCACGTAATCCTGCCATTCGTGCGTGTACTTCAGCACGGAGGCGCGGCAGGCGTCATTGAACTTGTCGATGCCCATCTTCTCGATCTGGTCGACCGAGTCGATGCCGAGCTCCTTCTGCGCCTCCAGCTCGGCGGGCAGACCGTGCGTGTCCCAGCCGAACACGCGGTTGACCTTGCGGCCCTTCATGGTCTGGTAGCGCGGGATCACGTCCTTCGCGTAACCGGTCAGCAGGTGGCCGTAGTGCGGCAGGCCGTTCGCGAACGGCGGGCCGTCGAAGAACACGAACTCGTTCTGACTATGGTCGCCGGAAGGGTTGCGTTCAACGGACTTGTTGAAGGTGTCGTCCTTGTCCCAATACTTCAGGACGGTTTCCTCCATGTTGGGGAAACTCGGGTTCGGCGCGACGCTGGCGGTCTCGCCGCCCTCGTTCGCCTTGGGATACACGTGGGAATTGGTGGTTTCGCTCACCATTGCTCTCCTCGATGTCGCATTGCACTGGTCCTACGGGAGCTGGCTATAGCGAACCATTCACGGGAAGAACAGGGATTGAGACGGCCGTTCGCCACACCGGCGGCATATATGCGCCGGCGATGTCCTCGCGGCCGGAACCCTTGTTCCGCCCGGAACGGCCGTCATGGCCATTCCCGCCTACGAGGACGATGATCAGCGGCATGCCCTCAGGCTGCCGACCGCCACCGCGGTACCACCTCGCTTGTCGCTCACATCCGGCCATCCTAAGACGGCGAAAACTCGCGACCGCTTGTGTTCGGCTGTGACGGGCCGATCCCGTCGGTTCTACTCAGCTTCGTGCCGTCGACGTTCGATCGACCGTCATGAAGCTTTTCTTCCGAAGACTCCCCGCTGATAACGGATCATCGCCTTGACTTCGGTGCATATCCTAGCACGGTGTGTGGCCGACGGAACCGGGGTGTCCGCGAACGCCGTCGGCTCGCGGCCAGGCAATCATGCGAGGCCCGAAATCCGACCATCATGCCGGATGTACGCCGACGCTCAATCGCGCACGATGCTGCCGACGATCCCCGAGACAATGGACATGATGAGAGAGCCGAGCACCGCCCACCAGAACCCGTGCACCAGCACGCCAACACCGAACAGACTGATTGCCAACCATGAGGCGAGCCGCATGAACAGCCAGTTGATGACCAGATACAGCAGCCCGAACGTGAGAATCGAAAACGGCAACGCGATCAGCTGCGTCACCGGCTTGATCGAGGCGTTGATCAGCGCCATGAACAGCGCGAACACTGCGATTCCCAAAATCGGAGGCTGCCCCACCGCGGTCATGCCGGGCAGAAGCACCACCATCACCGCGGCCGCAACCGTCAGCACCAGCCATCGCATCAGAAAATCCTTCATGGCGCCCATCTTATGCCATCCAAGCCGTCACCGATCGGTTGCGATGTGCCGGTTCGGTGCATTCATCATATGTCGGGCACGATCATCGAGAACGATTGCACTTAAGGGCACAATCGCCGCCTAAAGACCCAGACCACCCTCAGTCGGCTCCGCCGACAGCTCCCGCCAGCAGGAGCCAGCATGCAACTCCAATACGACGTCAGGGCGGAAATCGTCGATTACGTTCCGCGGATTCTTCGGCTACCATGCAAACAGGAGGACGACGATGACTACAAAGGAAACGGCGACCACGACGAAGCAGGCAGCCGCCCGGCAACGGGCGTTCGCGCAACTGGACGCGACCTTCCGCTCAGGAGTCACCCGGCCACTGCGCTGGCGAAAGGCGCAACTCGACGCGATGGCCCGAATGCTGAGGCAGAATGCCACCGTCATCGCCCGTGCGGTACGCGCCGACCTGGGCAAACCCGCCGCGGAGACCGCGCTGATGGAAATCGGGCTGGTGCTCGATGAGATTCGCTTCATCAAGCCACGCCTCGGCAGGTGGGCGGCGCGGCATCCCAAGCCGATGCATTACCTGCTGCAGCCCGCAGTCGGCTGGACAGTCGCCGAGCCGAAAGGCGTGGCGCTCATCATCTCGCCGTGGAACTATCCGGTGCTGCTCAGTTTCGAGCCTATGGCGGACGCGATCGCCGCAGGCAATTGCGTGTGCATGAAACCATCGGAGCTGTCTCCGCACACCAGCGGCGTGATGGCGGACCTCATCGCACGGTACATGGACCCGCAGGCGTTCCGCGTGGTTCAGGGAGGACCGCAGGAGACGACAAAGCTGCTGGAGCAGCCGTTCAATCACATCTTCTACACCGGCGGAGGAAAAGTCGGTTCAATAGTCATGGCCGCCGCCGCGAAGCATCTCACACCGGTCACTTTGGAGCTCGGAGGCAAGTCGCCGGTGTTCGTCGACCGTACCGCGAACCTCGACGTCGCCGCGCGGCGCATTGCCTGGGGGCGGTTCATCAACGCCGGGCAGACCTGCGTGGCACCCGACTATGTGCTCGCAACGTCCGATGTCATCGAGCCGCTGGCAGGAAAGATCGCCGAGGCCGTCACGCGGTTCTTCGGCTCAGACCTGCAACATTCCGACAGTTTCGGACGCATCATCAACGCCCGGCATTTCGACCGGCTGACTGCGCTGCTGCCCGATCCGAAGAGCCCCGCCACCGGACGCACGGTATGCGGTGGCAATACCAGACGCGATGACCTCTACATCGCACCGACCGTGCTATTGGGCGTCAAACCCGATGCGCCGGTGATGCAGGAGGAGATATTCGGCCCGATTCTGCCCATTCTGGAAGTCGCCGACGCGAAAGCCGCAGTGGAATTCATCAACGCCCGGCCACGCCCGCTGGCGGCCTACGCGTTCACGGGCAGCAAGAGGGTACGGCGGATGTTCGAGCGCGAAGTCAGTTGCGGAGCGCTGGGATTCAACCTGCCGCTTGGCCATCTGATCTCCAGTTGGCTGCCGTTCGGCGGCGTGGGAGCTTCGGGCATGGGCTCATATCACGGCAAGGCCGGGTTCCTGGAGTTCAGTCATGTCAAGACCGTGGTCGGCAAGCCCGCGGTGCCGGATACGCTTTCGCTGGTGTATCCGCCGTATGACGGCTTGAAGAAGATACTGATTTCGGCGGTCAGCCATACGCCGAGAGTGCGGTAGCGGGACACGGCGCACCTCCCGCTGGCGGGAGATGACGCGCAGCGCCGGTGGGTGGTGACCATCCCCAGTCGGCTCGGCCGACAGCCCCGCCAGCGGGGGCGTTACAGTGCTCCAGTCGTCTCCGCCGACAGCCCTTCGGGCCCTGCAATTATGGACGGGCTAGGCATGACTGTTCCGCTGGCTCGCTGTCGTTCGCTCTTCGCCTACAGACCGCACCGCTGTTTGCTTGACGGCTCAGCCCGTCAACGGGGGCATAATGGAAAAGCCCCTCGCGATGAGGGGCTTTATCGATGAGTAGGACTTGTTACTTGGCTTCGTTTGTGGTGAGCATGGCCTTGGTGACCTGTTGGTAGAGATCCTCGTAGCCGCCGGGCGTGGAGGCGGGCAGCACGACGGTCTTGGCGTTGTTCGACTCGGACAGCGAGCGCATCACATCAAGGTACTGGTTGAACAGCACGACGTTGTTGACGTCGTTGATGTCCATGCCCACGGCCTGCAGGCTCTTGATCTGGTCGACGATGCCGTTTGCGATCTCACGACGGTAGTTGGCCTGGCCCTCACCCTGGAGTCGGGTCTTCTCGGCGTCCGCAGCGGCCTGCGTCTCGATCTGGATGCGCTGCGCCTCGGCACGCTGGCGGGTGGCCTCCTTCTCACGCTGCGCGGCGTTGATGGAGTCCATCGCGCTCTTGACCTGCGGGCTCGGGTCAATGGCGGTGATCAGCGTCTTGACGACGGTGAAGCCGAAGCGCGCCATCTCGGCGCCGACCGTCTTCTGCACGTCGAAGGCGACGTCGTCCTTGCGGGCGAAGGCGTCATCGAGGCTGAGCGCCGGGATCGCGGAACGCAGCGCGTCCTCCATGTAGCTTCTGAGCTGTCCGGCGGGATCGCGCAGCTCATAGTATGCGGTGGCGACGTTCTCAGGATTGACACGGAACTGCGTCGAAGCGACGACCGTGACGAACACGTTGTCGAGCGTCTTGGTTTCCAGCTGCACGTTCAGCTGGGAGACTCGCATGTTCGTCTTCGTCGAGATGCGGTCGACGAACGGGATCTTGGCGTGGATGCCGGCGAACTGGACCTTATTGTATTTGCCGAACCGTTCGATGATGTATGCCTGCTGTTGCGGCACGATGAAAATCGAGGCGCACAGCACGGCGAGGACGATGACGACGATGACGCCCAATATGATCAGAGCACCCGTCATTCCCACCAGAACACCCATCATTCCTCCTTGCCTGGTGTTGCCGCACCCTACCTCGGGCGCGATGTCTATTCCATCCTATCCGAAAACGACGGGCTTTCAGTGAAAGCTCACATAGAATTCAAGAGTTGTTCGCCGTGTGGCCCTTCTTCGTCTCACCGTACGGGACGGCGGCATGCCCGCGTCTACTCCCCGTATGCGCCGGCTATGGCCCGGTCAAGGTCGGCCATCAGGTCTCCCGCGTCCTCAAGACCGATGGACAGACGAATCAGATCGTCGCTCACACCGGCGGCCTTGCGATACGATTCCGGCACCTCGCGGTGAGTGATGTTCGCGGGGTCGACGATCAGCGACCTTGCGTCGCCGATATTTGGCACGTATGAGAACAGCTTCACGCCGTCGAGGATGCGGCGCACACGGTCCGCGCCGCCTTCCACCTTGAACGAGAGGATCTGGCCGACGCCTCGGGGGAAGTATTTCCCGGCGAGCGCATGATACGGCGAGTCCGGCAACCCTGAATAATTCACCGACACGACATGCGGCGTGTGTTCGAGGTGCCCGGCGATGGCCGTCGCCGTTTCGCCCTGGCGGGCGACCCGCTGCGGCAGCGTCTCCAGTCCGATCAGCTGCAGGTATGCGTTGAACGGGCTTTGCACGGCACCGAACGTGCGCAGGTATTTGACGCGGATGCGCCTGATGAACGCTTCGGAGCCAAACGCCCCGGAGAAGCTGCGCCGGTTGCCGTCGATGTCGGCGATGACCTGCTCAGGCCGCGTGAATTGCAGGAAACGGCCGTTCGCCCAGTCGAACCGTCCGGCGTCGACGATCACGCCGCCGATGGCGTTGCCATGCCCGGTGATGCCCTTGGTGGTCGAATGCACAACGATGTCGGCGCCGAATTCGATCGGGCGCAGCAGGTACGGCGTCGGCACGGTGTTGTCGAGAATCAGCGCCAGCCCGTGCCGGTGCGCCAGATCGGCCAGCGGACGAATATCGGTGATGGCGGTGTTCGGGTTGGCGACCGTCTCGGCGAAGATGGCACGGGTTGCGGGACCGATCAGAGACTCGATCTCATGCAGGTCGTTGATGTCCTTGACGAAATCAGCGTGGATGCCGAACTGCGGCAGGAAGTCGCCGAGCGCATCGACTGACGCCCCATACAGGTTCGTCGGCGCGATGATGCGGCCATCGCCCTCCCCCGCGCACATCAGCGCGTATGACACCGCGGCCATGCCCGACGACACCGCCACCGCGCCGACGCCACCCTCCAGGGCGGCGAGCCGGCGTTCGAGCGCATCGACGGTCGGATTGGCGACTCTGGAATACTCGAACCCGGATATCTCACCGGCGGCCAGATCACGGCCACGAGCGGCGTTCTCCAAATCGAAGGCGGCGGAGGCGTAGATGGGCACGCTGACCGCATCGTCGTTGCGGTTCGCATTATACCCGCCATGAACCGCAAGCGTGCTGAAATCAGTCATTTCCAAATCCCTTTCATCCGCATGACCGCCAAAACAACGAACACCGACCGCCATATTTCTTCAAGACACGACAGTGCGGGCGTCATCGCCATGAACGTCGACGCCCGCACGGCCCGCACCGCATGATAGGCACGGTGCGCGACCCTATGCGGCCACTTCCGTCGTCAGCCGGTCGAGCACCTGACCGCTTACGCCGTCGATGTCCAGCGCCTCGAACGCCTTGTCGAAGCCCTGCCCCAGATCCTCGATCAGGTCAGACACGTCCTCGATGCCCACCGACAGACGCACCAGCTCGTCGGTGATGCCCACCTTGAGACGCTCCTCGCGAGGCAGCTCGAAATGCGTCATGCGGCATGGCAGCTCGGCAAGGCTTTCCACCGCGCCCAGACTGACGGCGAGATGGAACACGTGCAGGTTGTCGAGCACGATGGACGGGTCGACCCCCGGCACCACTTCGAAGGACAGCACGCCGCCGAACCCCTTGAGTCCATTCTCGGCGAGCAGACGGTTGCGGTCGCCATACACGCCCGGGTAATGCACGGCCCGAACGAGCGGATGCGCCAGCAGGTATTCCGCCACGGCCTGCGCGTTGCGCTGCTGACACTCCATACGCAGCGCCAACGTCTGGATGCCACGGCGCACGTCGTTGCATTCGGTCGGGGCGAGCACGCCGCCGAACCGGTTCTGCGCGAAGTAGATGCCATTGCCGACCTCATCGTCCAACACCACCACAAGGCCGGCGTTCACCTCGGAATGGCCTGCCAGGTATTTGGTGGCCGAATGGATGACGATATCCGCGCCCAAATCGAGCGGCTGCTGCAGGTACGGGGTGACGAACGTGTTGTCGACGATGGACAGCGCGCCGTATCGGTGCGCGATGGCCGAGATGCGGTTGACGTTGCTGATCTGCAGCAGCGGGTTGGTCAGCGTCTCGAAATATACGGCGCTGGCCGCGCGGCCGCCTCTGTCGCGCCCGCTGATCGCGGCGTCGAGCGCCTCGTAGTCGGCGGTGTCGACGCTGTCGAACTCCAGCCCGCGCTTGGCGAAGTACTCGTTGAACAGCGAATACGTGCCGCCGTAGATGTTCTTGCCGACCACGATGCGGTCCCCGGGTTTGAAGATGGACAGCACCGCGTGAATCGCGGCGAGTCCGGACGCGAACGCGAAGCCGCGAGTCCCGTGCTCCAGCTGGGCGATCTGCTTTTCCAGAAAGTCGCGGGTCGGGTTGCCGCTGCGCGCATAATCCCAGCGGGGCATGGCGTTGACCGATTCGACAGCGTATGTGGATGAGTTGTAGATGGGCGGGTTGACGGCTCCGGTGTTGTTGTCGTTGACCGGCAATCCGTGGACCAGCTGAGTGTTGAACCTCGTCATGAGCACCCCCTGCGGTTTTTCTTGGCGGGTTTCCCGATGAACCCCGCGTGACCCTTATGAAGGTAGTCAGCGGCCGGCGGCCTCGCAACCCGGACGGCATACACATTATTTATAGGATGCTCAAAACCTTTGCAAACACTGGATTTTCACGACTTGCACGGCATCTTTGACGACCGGCAAGAGCCATTTGCGACACGCACGGAATGTTCTGGCGGCAACCAAGGCGCGACTAAGTGCGACATGGCTTCGCGCAGAAACCGACGCTACGACCCATCGGCCATCGTGATGTTCGTCACATCCGTGCCCTGTAGGGCATTTGGCCTCACCCCGGCAGCGGAACCGGGCGATATGCTGGAGTGACGCCGGCGGGATTCACGCGCCGGAGGGACCCAAGCAAAGGAGCTCGCCCATGACCACCGTAGCCATCGTCGGATGCACTCACGCGGGAACGTTCGCCGCCACATCCATCCTCAAGCAGCATCCCGACTGGACGGTCCACGTATTCGAACGCAACGACTCGCTGTCGTTCCTTTCCTGCGGCATCGCGCTGTGGGTCGGCGACCACGTGTCCGACCCGAAGCGCATGTTCTATTCGTCGCCGAAGGCCCTCGCCGAAGCCGGCGCCACGATGCACATGCGCCACGACGTGCTCGATGTGGATGTCGCCGGCAAGGTGTTGCGCGCCCGTGACATGAACACCGGGGAAGTCGGCGAATACCGATACGACAAACTGGTGATCACCACCGGTTCCGCGCCCGTGGTGCCGCCGATCGACGGGCTGGACGAGGCGCTCGAATCGGGACGCGTGCTGCTGTGCAAGAATTGGGACCATGCGATGGCGATCAAGGAGCGCGCGGGCAGCGCGAAATCGGCCGTCGTGATCGGCGCGGGGTACATCGGCGCGGAGATCGCCGAGCAGTTCAGCGAAATCGGCGTGAAGACCACGCTGGTGGATGCGCTGGACCGCGTGCTGGCGAACAATTTCGACGCGACCATCACCGATGACGTGGAGCAGGCGTTCGACGAGCATGGCGTGACCCTGGCGCTCGGTCAGAAGGTGACGGCGTTCCGGCCGGCGGCCGGCAGCGACGGGATCGAGGGCTCCGGCGTGACCGTGGTCACCGAGAAGGGCGAGTACACGGCCGATGTGGCGATCCTGGGCGCCGGATTCCGCCCGAACACCGCGTTGTTCGCGGATCAGCTACGTATGCTGAAGAACGGGGCGATCGTCATCGACGACTACATGCGCGCCTCATTGCCGGACAACACGGTGCTCGACGACGTGTTCGCGGCGGGCGACAGCGCCACGGTCCGATACAACCCGACCGGCGCGGACGATTACATCCCGCTCGCCACCAATGCGGTGCGGCAGGGGCTGCTCATCGGCGAGAACATCGTCGCCGCGACGAAGCGGTATCCCGGCACGCAGGCCACCAGCGCAGTGCAGTTGTACGATCTGGCGATGTCCGCCACGGGACTCACCGCCGGCGGCGCGAAACGCCGAGGCATCGCCGCGAAATCGACGACGATCACGCAGGATTACCGCCCCGATTTCATGCTCACCACCACGCCGGTGACGACCACGCTGGTGTGGAGCCCGGTCACCCGGCGCATCCTGGGTGCGCAGTTCCTGTCGAAGCATGACATCTCGCAGGCGGCGAACGTCGTGTCCGTGGCCATTCAGGCGGGGTTCACGATCGATCAGCTCGCCGGCGCCGACCTGTTCTTCCAGCCGAACTTCAGCCAGCCGATCAATTTCGTCGGAGCCGTGGCCATTCAGGCAGTGGCCGAAAGCTGACCCCAATCGTTGACTCGCGCTCAACGCGGATGCGAAAGCCCCGATCATTGGGAAACGGCCATTCCGGTTCTCGTATCCGCGGCTAATGCGAGCGCACGATTCGCATCAGCCGCGTGACCTGTTCGGCGGTGCGGGCCACGTTCGCACGGGCGTCGCGCAGCAGCTCATCGAGACTCGCGGCACCCGGCGCGGCACCGAAGACCGCATCGATGCCGCGCCCGTGCAGACACTCGATGCCGTCGCCGACGTGGCCGGCGATAGCAATCACCGGTTTGCCGTGCCGCTTCGCCACGGAGGCGACCCCGACCGGCGTCTTGCCGAACATGGTCTGCGCGTCAATCGAACCTTCGCCGGTGAACACGATGTCCGCCCATTGCGCGGCGGCATCCAGCCCGGACTGCTCGATCACCAAGTCGATACCCGGGCGAAAATCGGCGTGCAGCACGGCGAGCAGCGCCATGCCGATGCCGCCCGCCGCCCCGGCTCCGGGATGATCGGCGATGGGCGTGCGGGTACGGTGGTCAGGACGGGAACGGTGGCCAGGAGACGATGATTCAGCCACGGCCGCTTCGACTTTTCCGCCATCGCCATTCCGTTCGGCGGGCACCTGTTCAGCGAGCGCACGTTCGATGACCGACGAGACGTGCCGCAGGGCGCCGTCCAACAGCGTCACGTCTTCGCGACTCGCGCCCTTCTGCGGGCCGAACACCGCGCTGGCGCCCTCGGGGCCGGTCAGCGGATTGGTCACATCGCAGGCGGCGATGACATGCACGTCGCCAAGCCGTCTGTCCAGGCCGCTTAGGTCAACGCGCTCCACTTCGGCGAGCGCCGCCCCGCCCGGCCGCACGTCACGCCCGTCATGGTCAAGCAGCCGCACCCCCAACGCCTGCAGGAGACCGCAGCCCGCGTCGTTGGTGGCGCTGCCGCCGAGCCCGTTGGACGGCGGCCCGGGCGGGTGGGGCCGCGCCCGCCGAGCCCGACGATGATCGTCTCGGCGCCGGCGTCGAGCGCGGCCCGGATCAGTTCGCCCGTGCCGTATGACGTCGTGGCCTTCGGGTCGCGTTCGGATGGGCGCAGCAGCGCCAGTCCGCTGGCGGCGGCGGTCTCCACGACCGCGGTGCGGCCGTCGCCGAGCAGCGCGAGCCCGGCCTGCACCGGCGTCCGAGGGGATCGTGCGCGCCGGCCGTCAGCATCGTGCCGCCGGTGGCGTCGGCCAGCGCCCGCGCGGTTCCCTCTCCCCCGTCAGCCATGGGCAGGCATCGTATTTCGGCGTCGGAGTCGCCGCGGCGGATGCCTTCGGCCAGGGCCCGTGCCGCCTCGGCGGCGGTCAGGCTCTCCTTGAAGGAATCAGGCGCACATAGGTATCGCATCGCCGGATCACACCTGCTATTCGGTGCGCAGCGCGGTGGCCGGGTCCTGCTTGGCGGCCTTGCGCGACGGAATCAGGCCGCCGATAAAGGTGAGCACCATGCTGAGCACCACCAGGATCACCGCTCCGGTCGGCTCGTCGGCCAGCACGATGTCCGGGTCGTTGACCAGGGCGCGGGCGATGGCGACGCGCTGCATCTGCCCGCCGGACAGCTGGTTCGGCTTCTTGTTGATGTGGTCGCCCAGCCCGACCTGTTCGAGGGCCTTGCGGGCACGCTCCCGCCGTTCGGTACGAGATACGCCGGAGATCGTCAGCGCGAGCTCCACGTTCGACAGAATCGTCTGGTGCAGAATCAGGTTGTAGCTTTGGAACACGAAGCCGATCGTGTGGTTGCGGTACGAATTCCAGTCACGGTCCTTGTACCGTTTGGTGGAGACCCCGTTGATGATCAGGTCGCCGCTGTCGTACCGGTCCAGGCCGCCGATGATGTTGAGCAGCGTGGTCTTGCCGGAACCCGACGGGCCCAATATCGCCACGAATTCGCTGTCGCGCAGGTTCAGGCTGACGTCATCCAACGCCTTCTGCACAAAATCGCCGGTCTTGTATTGCTTGGAAATCGACTTGATCTGCAGCACGATGCTCCCCTTATTACCCATGGGTGGTTCGTCGTATGTCTCCATGATTTGCGATATGACACCACTGTATCCGACCCGTTCCCCCAGCGCCTCGTGATTCACCGCAAGCATGGGGAATAAAACCGACAACAAACGACTTTGCGTCGCTTTGACATGACGGAACCGTGACGGCCCTCGCGCGTCAAGTGTGTGTATCAAGCATGCTTTGCGTTTTTTTAGCGCCCCCCTCAGCAGTTTTCCCATACAGTCGAAACCATGACAGGACTCACTACATCTGAAGTCGAAGAACGCCGCGCGCGAGGCGAGGGCGAAACCGGGGCGCGAAGCGTCACCAAATCGACAGGCGCGATACTGCGCGAGAACATCTGCACGCTGTTCAACGCACTGAACTTCGCTATAGCGATACTGCTGTTCGCGGTCGGCGCGTACTCCAACATGCTGTTCATCGCGATCATCATCCTCAACATCGTCATCGGCATCGTGCAGGAATTCAAGGCGAAGAAACTCGTCGACGAGCTGACGATCCTCAACCAGCCGCACGCGGTGGTGCTGCGCGACGGCAAGGAAACGACCATCGAGGCCGGCGACATCGTCAAGGACGATGTCATGGTGCTGGATTCCGGCAAGCAGATCTGCAACGACGCCGTGGTCATCGACGGCCGTCTGGAAGTCAACGAATCGCTGCTGACCGGCGAAAGCGACTCCATCGACAAGACCGCCGGCAGCGAGCTGTATTCCGGCAGCTCGGTGATTTCCGGCCGCGCGTACGCCCGTGTGACGCACGTCGGCGACGAGAACTACACGAATTCGCTGATCAACGAGGTGCGCCAGGAGAAGCGCGTGCACTCCGAGCTGCTGGATTCGATGCGCAAGGTCACCCGGTTCACCAGCTTCCTGATCATCCCGCTGGGCGTGCTGCTGTTCGTCGAGGCGATGTTCCTGCGGCACTCCGGCACGTACGACGCCGTGGTGTCGTCCGCCGCGGCGCTGCTCGGCATGCTGCCGAAGGGACTGGTGCTGCTGATCTCCGTGTCGCTGGCCACCGGCGTGATCCGCCTCGCGAAGGCCAAGATCCTCGTGCAGAACATCTATTCGCTGGAGACGCTGGCGCATGTGGACGTGCTGTGCCTCGACAAGACCGGCACGCTGACGGACGGCAACATGAGCGTGGACCGGATCGTGCCGCTCGGCGAGCGCGGTGCCGCCGAGGATTCCGACGCGCTGCTGCGCGCCTACCTGGACGCCAGCGAGGACAACAACGTGACCATCGCGGCGCTGCGCGCCCATTTCGGTGCCGACGACTCCACCGCCGATGCCGGGCAGCCCGCGGCGCCCGCCGGTGACGGCCGTTTCGCCGCGCAGGCCATCATCCCGTTCTCATCGAAGCGCAAATGGGGCGCCATCACGATGCGCGCAGCGGCTGGCGCGGCAGACGCGCCTCGCCACGCGCAGGAGGGCGAGTCGGCCGCGACGGCGACCGGAACCGTGTTCCTGGGCGCCCCGGAGCGCATCCTTGGCGCGAACCTGCCCGATGAGGCGGCCGCGCTGATGGGTCAGGGACTGCGTCTGATCGCCGTCGGATACCTGCCCGGCGCGTGGACGGACGAGGAGCGTCTGCCGGATGCGCTGCAGCCGATGTTCCTGATCGCGCTGCGCGACAACATCCGCCCGCGGGCCAAGGAGACGCTGGCGTACTTCCGCGACCAGGGCGTCGACGTGAAGGTCATCTCCGGCGACCATCCCGACACCGTCGCCGCCGTCGCCCGGCAGGCCGGCCTGGAGCGTTGGCGTGACGTCATCGACATGACCTCGGTGCCGGCGGACGCCCCGGATTCCACGTTCAACGACGTCGCCGGCCGATACACGGTGTTCTCTCGCGTCACCCCCAAGCAGAAGCGCCAGCTGGTGCAGGCGATGCAGCGGGCCGGGCATCAGGTCGCGATGACCGGCGACGGCGTGAATGACCTGCTCGCCCTGCGCGAGGCCGACTGCTCGATCGCCATCGCCTCCGGGTCGGACGCCGCGCGCCAGATCTCGCAGGTCGTGCTGCTCGACTCCGATTTCACCTACCTGCCGCAGGTGGTGCTGGAGGGCCGCAAGGTCGTCAACAACGTGACCCGCACGGCCGCCGTGTTCTTCATCAAGACGATCTACTCGGTGCTGGTGTCGTTCTTCTGCCTGGCTTTGAACGTCCCGTTCCCGTTCATTCCGATCCAGATCACACTTGTCGACGCCTGCATCGAGGCGTGGCCGTCGTTCCTGACGATATTCGAATCGGACACGCGACGCATCCGCGGCCGGTTCCTGCCCACTGCGCTCGGCAAGGCGGCGCCGTTCGCGATCGCCGTCACCGGCATGATCATCGCATTCAGCCTCATCGCTCCGTTCGGCGAGACGCAGAACCGCACGGTCATGTTCGCGCTGCTGATCGCCGCGTCGATGGTCGCCGTGATCAAGAGCTGCGTGCCGTTCACGAAGATCCGCGTGTTCGTCTGCGTGACGATGGTGCTGGGCGCCCCGTTCGCGCTGCTCATCCTGCCGCACCTGTTCGAGGTGGTCGCGATGACCGGCCCGATGTGGGCATGGTTCGCGGTGGCGTTCGTGGTGATGATGGCCGTCCCCGCCGCGATCATCGCGGCGCAGCGGGCATGGCTGCGGTCACGGCGCTGACCGGCGAGCGATTCCCCGTGATGCCGGCCGGCGTCCGGCCCGGAGCGATTCGGACATTCATGTTCGATGCGTTCCGGGCCGGGCACATGTGTTTTCCCTGACTGCGCGGTCACGGCAGAGAGCTGTTACAGTGAAGCCATGCAGATGATACGACACGCCGATATGAGCGATCTGGATGCGCTGGCAGCGCTCGAATCCGAATGCTTTCCGCCGGCGGAGGCGGCGAGCCGCGACGCCATCGCCGACCGGTTGCGCACATACGCCGACCATTTCTGGCTGCTGTTCGACGACGACCGGCTGACGGCGGCCATCAACGGCATGGTCACCGACGAGCCGGATCTGGTCGATGCCATGTATGCGGACACGTCCATGCATGACGAGCGCGGCGCGTGGCAGATGCTGTTCAGCGTGTGCACCGACCCCGGGAGCCGACGGGAGAGGCGGGGGGGACGGCGCCCCTGCGGGGAT
>OAWX01000365.1_pt1 | contig 29087 bp, 29 predicted proteins | sample 1495571 | NCBI WGS metagenome assembly OAWX01 (sample SAMEA2580265, study PRJEB22360) | human gut metagenome | biome: human gut; feature: human-associated habitat; material: faeces | place: Denmark | collected 2008/2010 | reverse complement strand
TGCTGACCATGCCGACGACACACTTTGTTAGCCTCGCGCAGGCCATTCTCTACCGGGGTGCCGGATTCGAAATCGTCTGGCCGCAGTTCCTGACGCTGATGGCAATTGGCGGCGCGTTTTTCACCATCGCGCTGCTGCGATTCAGGAAGACGATTGGGACAATGGCGTAAGGAAGGGAAACTTGACTTCATACTGTGATGTCATAAAGTGAAGTCATAAGGGAATGTCATGTAAACACAGGTACAGGCTTTACGAAAGAAACAAAAAAACACACTGGATCAGCTATTTAAATCACCTTTACCTCAAGGAATCAAATGGACTGATATAGAATCTCTGGTTAAAGCGTTAGGCGGAGAAATTAAGGAAGGTAGGGGGTCGCGCTGTAAGTTCATACTAAATATGAGCGTTGCGTGTTTCCATCGGCCTCATCCGTCGCCAGATACCGATAAAGGCGCTGTAGAAAGCGTGCGTGACTGGTTACTAAGTATAGGGGTAAAACCATGATCAAACTGAAGACGCCAAACTCTATGGAGATTGCCGGGCAACCTGCTGTTATCACTTACGTGCCAGAACTGAATGCATTTCGTGGCAAATTCCTGGGCTTGTCAGGTTATTGTGATTTTGTCTCTGACAGCATTCAGGGGCTGCAAAAAGAAGGGGAACTTTCCCTGCGAGAGTATCTTGAGGATTGTAAAGCTGCGGGTATTGAGCCGTATGCGCGTACAGAAAAGATTAAGACCTTTACGTTACGCTATCCAGAATCGCTGAGTGAACGCCTTAATAATGCGGCTGCGCAGCAACAAGTCTCTGTTAATACCTATATTATTGAAACACTGAATGAGCGTTTGAATCATTTATAAATTTTAGCGGCGTACATTACGCAGAATATCTGCCTTTACAGGATCTATCTATGCAACTGAACTTAATTTTATAAATTAAGTTCAGTTAATATCTTTTCTTTCCTCGTTTCAGAAATAACTCAATCTTCCTTCGGCAAGCACTGCAAATGCCCGTGCCGCACGCCGCGCTGGGCGATAACGTCATCGGCAAAATGCTGCACGTCGCCCATATCACCTTTCAGCACGGCGATTTCCAGACAGTCGTCGTGATTGATATGCACATGCAGCGTGGCGACGGAGAGATCGTGGTGATGGTGCTGGGTGGAGACAATGCGGCTGGCTAAGTCGCGTTTTTCGTGTTCATACACATAGGAGAGCACCGCGAAACCTTGCGTGCCGTGCTGCTGAGTGGCCTCCTGGGCCAGGGCGCTACGCAGAATATCGCGGATAGCTTCGGAACGGTTGTTATAACCACGACGCTGGCTCAGGCTGTCCAGCGTCTCCAGTAAATCGTCATCAAGCGTGATGGTGACTCGTTGCATTTGCGTTAAACCTTTTCTGTGGTGCGACGGCGCACGGGGAATGCGGGTAATACCGCGTTTTGTAGCACACGTCCGGCGTCAGAGGAAAAGGTTAATTTATCTCCCACCACCTGGGTTTCGACGATTTGTCCGTTGTCCATCACCATCACCCGCTGACAGAAGCGTTCCACCAGGCGTAAGTCGTGGGTGATGAACAGGCAGGCGGTGCCAAACTGTTGTTGTAGCTTTTTCAGCAGGCGAATGACGCCCGCCTGTAACACGAGATCAAGGTTAGAAACGGCTTCATCCAGAATCAGGACGCCGGACTCGACCGCCAGCGCGCGAGCCAGGCAGACGCGCTGGAGCTGGCCGCCGCTTAACTGCGGTGGGCGTTTGTCGAGAACGCTGTCATCGAGATCGACCGCCTTCAGCATTTCGCTGGCGCGCGCCAGTTGTTCGGATTTTTTCAGTGATAGCAGGTGGCGCATCGGTTCACGCAGGATCTCGCGCACGGTTTTGCGCGGATTCACGGCGCTGATGGAGTCCTGAAATACCATCTGAATATCGCGGCGGAACGCTTTACGCTGGGCGCGATTGAGTTTCGCCAGCGGTTCGCCGCGCCAGCTAATATTCCCTTGTGAGGGAGACTCTAAGCCTACCAGCAGCCGCGCGAGGGTGCTTTTTCCGCAGCCGCTGCGTCCCAGCAGGGCGACGGTTTCGCCGCTTTTCAGGGTCAGGGAAACGTTATTCAGCACCGCCTGATGTTGATGTTTTCCGCTAAATCCACCGTGGGCATAGTGATGGGAAAGGCCGCAGACGTTAAGTAAGGTCATGATGCCAGCTCCATACCGTAGAGGGCGAGATGAGCGGAAACCAGGCTGCGCGTCACCGTATGTTTGGGGGCGTTAAACAGCGTTTCTACATCGCCCTGTTCGACAATTTTACCTTGTGACATCACCGCCACGTCATCCGCCAGACGCGCCACAACGCCCATATCATGGGTGACCAGCAGCATTCCCGGCGCTTGTTTTTGCATAATGCTTTCCAGCAGATCGAGGATGCGCGCCTGTGCTACCACGTCGAGGTCGGTGGTCGGTTCATCGGCGATGATAAACGGTGATTCACACAGCACCGCCATCGCAATCATCATGCGCTGCAACATGCCGCCGCTCATCTCGAACGGGTACAGCTTCAGCACGCGCGCGGCGTTTTCCAGCCCCACCGCTTCTATGGCAGCGGTAAGCGTAGCGTCATCGGCGGGTTTCCCTAACGCCAGGCAGGTTTCCCGCGCGTGGGTGTGCATGGTGTGCAGTGGATTAAAGGCGCTGCGCGGGTTCTGCATGATGGTGGCAATTTTGATGCCGCGCAGGGCGCAAGGCGAAACCGGTTTGCCATCGGCTAAAATTTCCCCCGCCGTCTGGCGAACGCCAGCGGGCAAAATGCCCAGCGTCGCGGCGCAGGTTAATGATTTCCCGCTGCCGCTACCGCCGACTAACGCCAGCACGCGCCCGCGTTGCAGGGTTAACGATACACCGTGTACCAGCGGCTGCGCGGCCTGTAGCGCGATATTACGTAGTTCAATCTGTTGCGGCATTAGTGTGCGTGCTCCGTCACCAGATGAGGATCCAGATGATCGCGCAGTGCGTCACCCACCAGGTTAAAGGCCATCACGCTGATAAACAGCGCCAGCCCCGGCCAGAACATTTGCAGCGGCTGGGTCCAGATATACTGGCGCGCGTCGTTAATCATCACGCCCCATTCGGCGGTCGGCGCGGTCACACCGAGGCCAAGGAAAGACATCCCCGCGACGTGCAGCATCATATGGCCGATATCCAGCGTTGCCAGCACCAGCAGCGAAGGGATCACCGCGCCTGCCAGATGATCGACAAACACCCGCACATGGCCCGCACCGGAAAGCCGTGACGCCAGCACAAACTCGCGTTGGCGTAGTGAAATCACCAGGCTGCGCACCATGCGTGCATACCACGCCCAGTGCGACAGGGCGATGGCGATAATTACGTTGGTCAGCCCGGTGCCGAGCACGCCAACCATAAAGAACGACAGAATCGAGGTCGGGAAGGTCATAAACATATCGGCGACGCGCATGGTGGCCTGATCAACGCGTCCGCCAATCAGTCCGGCGCTGCCGCCAATCACCAGCCCTAATGTCAGCACCAGCAGCAGGCAGGCCATTACCGAACCGAGCGACACGCGGGTCGCCGCCATCAGCCGCGAGAAAATATCACGCCCTAAGTGATCGGTGCCCAGCCAGTGCTGCGCATCCGGCGAAAGCAGGCGCGACGGCAGATCAATAGCCTGAGGGTCATACGGCAGCCTTCCCGACCAGATAAATGGCCGGGGGGCCATCCGGCAGCCACCACTGGCTGGTAAGCGCAATCAGCGCCAGCAGGGCGATAATGATCAGCGCCAGGCGTACCGACCAGCGGGAAGAGAGGAAAAAGTTCACGCGTGCGCTCCTTCATGACGACGAATGCGCGGGTCCAGCGCGGCGTTGAGCAAATCGACAATCAAATTACAGACCACAAAAACCACCACCATCATCAGCGTAAAGCACTGGATCACCGGATAGTCACGGTTAAAAATCGCCGACACCGCATAGCGCCCGACGCCCGGCCAGGCAAAGATGTTTTCGATAATCATCGTCCCGCCGATCAGTTCGCCGATGTGCATCCCCACGGCGGTGATCATCGGCAGCGAGGCATTGCGCAGGATGTGGCGACGTTCGGTCTGTTTGTCGTTCAGGCCGCGCAGACGCGCCCAGGTGACGTGACGCTGACCGGCGACGTCCAGCATACTGGCGCGCAGTAAACGCGCGTTAATCGCCAGCGACATAAAGGCAATGGAAACCGCAGGCAAAATGATGTGCTGCCAGCCGCCGTAACCCATCGCGGGTAGCCATTGCAGATACACCGAAAACGCCATCACCAGTAAAAACGCCAGCCAGAAGTTAGGCATCGACACGCCAAGAAACGCGATGAAACGTACGGCGAAATCCGGCAGACGGTTGCGGTGGCGCGCCGCCCAGATACCGAGCGGTACGGAAGTGAGCAGAATTAATACCAGCGCCGCACCTGCAAGTTCCAGCGTGGCGGGCAGGAAGTTCAGCATATCGTCCAGTACCGGGCGTTGGCTGGCGAATGAGATACCAAAGTCAAGATGCAGCGCCTTCCACAACCAGGTGCCGTACTGGACGTACAGCGGCTGATCCAGTCCCAGCATGGTGCGGGTAGAGGCCAGCATCTCCGGCGTCGGCGGCAGGTTAGACAGACGCAAATAATCGAGCGCCGGGTCGCCGGTACCGAGGCGCAGCATCAGAAAAATGATCACCGAGGCGGCGAGCACCATCGGGATCAGCAGCAGAAAGCGGCGTAATACGTAACGCAACATTAAGGTTTCACCGGTTTAATCTGTTCGAACGGAATTTCGGTGGCGATCGGCGCGTAGGGGATGTTACCCAGCTCCGGTTTTGATACCACCATCATCGAGATGTAGCTGATAGGCAGATAAACCGCCTCGTCATGCAGACGGGTCAGAATGTCGCGATACAGCGCCTGACGTTGCGTTTCGTCATGGGTCGCCAGCACTTCGCCGATCTCTTTATCAATCAGCGGCTTGTCGGCTAATCCTTGCTGTGCCTGGAAGTCAGCGTGCGACGGTACGCGCATTGAACTCAGGAAGGCGTGTGGATCGTATGGCGCGCCCCAGGTGCGGTGGAAAATCATGCCAAAACGACCGTCGCGCTGACGAGCATAGATACTGCTCTCTTCTTCGCCAATCAGCGAGACATCTGCGCCAATCTGGCGCATATCAGCCTGAATGATTTCCGCCATCGATTTGCTTAACGCATCGGTGCCGATGAACGACAGTTCAATGCGCAGCGGCTGACCATTTTTCTCGCGGATGTCTTTGCCCGCAGGCAGCGTCCAACCGGCTTTTTCCAGCAACTCTTTCGCTTTCTGCGGATCGTACTGGCGCGGTTTCAGGCCGAGATTAGCGTAAGGCACAGAAGGGGCAAACAGGGTGTCGGCGACCTGCTGGGTGCCATATAACGCGTTATCAATCAGCGATTTTTTGTTTACCGCGTAATTAAGAGCTTCACGTACTGCCAGCTCGTTGGTGGGGGCTTTGGCGGTATTGAGCGCCAGCATCACGGTTTCGATCGGCTGTGACAGTTGGGTGTGGTAAGCCGGATTCTGGCTAAAGCGGGCGAAGGTATCGAGCGGTAATAACCCTTCGTTTCCGTACAGCAGGTCGATATCGCCAGTTTCAAACGCCACCGCGCGGGTAGTCGGGTCCGGGATGACGTTAAAGGTGATCTTTTTAATCGCTGGCTTTTCGCCCCAGTAGTTTTCGTTACGGACGAAGACATCGTACTGATTCAGTTTCGATTCCTGCAAAATCCACGGTCCGGTGCCAATCGGCGCTTTAATTCCGTTCATGGTTTCATGGTTTTTAAACTGCGAGGGAGCGATAAAACGGAAAGGACGGGGCAGGGCCAGTTCTTGCAGGAAAGGATAGTAGGCGCTTTTCAGGGTAATTTGCAGCTCTGTTTTACTGAGTGCTTTAACATCAACAATCTGGTTTGCCAGCTCCAGCCAGGCGTGACGTTGACGGTTATCGAGCACTGCGCGGAAGTTTTCTGCCGCCGCCTCGGCATCGAACGGTTCACCGTTGGAGAATTTCACGTCATCACGCAGGGTGAAGGTCCAGGTTTTACCATCTTCTGAATGAGTCCAGCTTTTTGCCAGCCACGGGATCACCGAACCGTCTGCCTGATATTTCACCAATGGTTCATAAACCATGCTCTGGGCGAACATCTGGTTAGGCGTGTAAAGGTGCGGGTTTAGTGGCCCGACATTCACCGGCCAGGCGGTGGTGATTTCATCTGGTGCAGCGGCATGGACGATAAAAGACGCACAAGCCAGCAGCGCAAATAGAGTGCGGCGGAGTGTGGAGAGCATGGTAACCCCAATGGATTAAAATAGGTGGCGGAAATAAGTATGACGATTTTAAGTATTCGTCATACTGATTACCTGTTCTGGATCAATAGATGGGCAGTCGGGTGGGCGGATCAGTTAACTGAATCGATCCATTGCACACTGTCGGCGGTGAGCGTAAAGGGGGTGGGGGTGCAGATCGCCAGGCTTAAATTTTCAAGCTGACAATGGCTGACTGACAGCGAGGAGTGATAGGTGCTGTCTACGCTGACGATTTGCCAGGCGCTGCCGCCACGCTGTTTAACGATGGCTTCTTTGCGCGTCCAGATGCGCCAGAACATTTCCAGTTGCTGATCAGGATGCACGGCGTCCATCTCAGCGTGTTCCCCGAGGCTGAATACGGCGTTCGCCAGCCAGCGCCAGTTGGCGCGCGGGCGAATCACTTCGATATCGCAGCCGACTTCGCCTTCATCACTCAACAGCAGAGCGATATCGTCACCGCTATGGCTTAAGTTGAACCATAGCGGCGTTTCCGGCGCGAATGCAGGTTTGCCTTGTTCGCCATAGATGATCTCCGGTAGCGGGGAAAGCGTGTGCGAAAGCAATGCACGCCCCGCCAGCCAGCGTTCGCGTCGTGGACCTTGCGGTGCTTGCTCGCGTAAACCCGGTGGCAGTGGAGCTGCGCTTAAGGTCGAAACTTTCCCCAGAACTATCCGATACATATCAGGGCCAACGTTTAATGGAAAATGAAAGTGCGTATCGTATCACTTGTCGCCTCATCCCGGTAACCGACTTTTCGGTCTGCCCGGCCCCAGTAAAATCGCCAGTTTGCTGCCACCTTTCGTCGTTTCCATCCAGATTTTACACACGCTGGTTAATGGCACCGAAAGTAGCATCCCTACCGGGCCGAGCAGCCATCCCCAGATTAACAATGAAAGAAATACCACCATGGTGGACATCCCCAGGCGATGGCCCATCATCCGTGGCTCTAAAATATTGCCGATGACCATATGGACAACTAAAAACAATGCGCCGACCAGAATACATTCGTAAATACCATTAAACAGCAGCACCTGAATCATTGGCGGTACGGCGGAAATTACCGCGCCGATATTGGGCACGTAGTTAAGCAAAAACGCCAGTACTGCCCACATCAGCGCAAACTGTACCCCCATCAGCTCCAGCCCCAGCCAGACGATGACACCTGTCCATAAACTGAGTAGCGTCTTCAATGCAAGATAGTGCGAAACGCCTTTAAGTGCGCGGTGTAATCCCGCGATGTGAATCTGTGGATTATTCAGCGCAAAACGCATTTTGTAAGGGACGTGGCGCACTTCAAACAGCATAAAAACTACGGTCATCACCAGCAAAAGCACGCTCGCCATTGCCCCGGAAAGCCCGGTCATTAGCGCTGTGGTGAAGGTAACCACTTTTTCCGAGTCCATCCGCTGCAGCATTCGCTCCGGCGACATATGCAAATTAAGAAAAGGCAACATCTCCTGCAATTTAAAAAGTTTGCGCGTCAGCTCCTTATTAAACTTCGGCAGCATAGAGATAAATTCGTTAAACGATGCCGCCAGTACGCCGACCAGCGCGGTTAGTGTGATCAGCATCACCACCACCACAATCGTAATGGCAACGGGGCGTTTTACTCCCCGTCGAATAAACCAGGTAACGAGCGGGTTGAGGACGATGGCAAAAAACAGCGCCAGTAACAGCTGCACAATGATATCTGCCGCTGCGTGAATGCCCGCGAGGATCACTACCAGCGAGGCCAGCTTGAGCAGAATGTGCATGCCCGTTTTATCGGGTTGAGGGGTTTCCATTGGGGCTTCCTTGTGACTTTTTGTATTAAGTGTAGCGGGAGTCACGCCAGCAATATTCTGATTCTTACTGCTGATTTTCACGTCAGCACATGGTAAAAATGAAACACTGTTGTAAAAATGTGGTGATCCTCATGCCCGAACCCGTAGCCGAACCCGCGCTAAACGGATTGCGCCTGAATTTGCGCATTGTCTCCATTGTCATGTTTAACTTCGCCAGCTACCTCACCATCGGGTTGCCGCTCGCTGTATTACCGGGCTATGTCCATGATGTGATGGGCTTTAGCGCTTTTTGGGCAGGATTGGTTATCAGCCTGCAATACTTCGCCACCTTGCTGAGCCGCCCTCATGCCGGACGTTACGCCGATTTGCTGGGACCCAAAAAGATTGTCGTCTTCGGTTTATGCGGCTGCTTTTTGAGCGGTCTGGGATATCTGACGGCAGGATTAACCGCCAGTCTGCCCGTCATCAGCCTGTTATTACTTTGCCAGGGACGCGTGATCCTTGGGATTGGGCAAAGTTTTGCCGGAACGGGATCGACCCTGTGGGGCGTTGGCGTGGTTGGCTCGCTGCATATCGGGCGGGTGATTTCGTGGAACGGCATTGTCACTTATGGGGCGATGGCGATGGGTGCGCCGTTAGGCGTCGTGTTTTATCACTGGGGCGGCTTGCAGGCGTTAGCGTTAATCATTATGGGCGTGGCGCTGGTGGCCATTTTGTTGGCGATCCCGCGTCCGACGGTAAAAGCCAGTAAAGGCAAACCGCTGCCGTTTCGCGCGGTGCTTGGGAGCGTCTGGCTGTACGGTATGGCGCTGGCACTGGCTTCCGCCGGATTTGGCGTCATCGCCACCTTTATCACGCTGTTTTATGACGCTAAAGGTTGGGACGGTGCGGCTTTCGCGCTGACGCTGTTTAGCTGTGCGTTTGTCGGTACGCGTTTGTTATTCCCTAACGGCATTAACCGTATCGGTGGCTTAAACGTAGCGATGATTTGCTTTAGCGTTGAGATAATCGGCCTGCTACTGGTTGGCGTGGCGACTATGCCGTGGATGGCGAAAATCGGCGTCTTACTGGCGGGGGCCGGGTTTTCGCTGGTGTTCCCGGCATTGGGTGTAGTGGCGGTAAAAGCGGTTCCGCAGCAAAATCAGGGGGCGGCGCTGGCAACTTACACCGTATTTATGGATTTATCGCTTGGCGTGACTGGACCACTGGCTGGGCTGGTGATGAGCTGGGCGGGCGTACCGGTGATTTATCTGGCGGCGGCGGGACTGGTCGCAATCGCGTTATTACTGACGTGGCGATTAAAAAAACGGCCTCCGGAACACGTCCCTGAGGCCGCCTCATCATCTTAAAACTTACTGAATAACCAGCGTATTAATGATGTTTTCTGCGGTGGTCTGCGCTTTTTGCTGATCGTCAGCGGGCAGCGTAATTTGCATGGTCAGCAGTTGATTACCCACGTTACCCAGAATAACGGAAGAGTACGCCGTCTGGCCTTTCGCGGAGATAATACTGTCTAACTGCTGCATTTTGTGACCTTTCAGCTCAATGGCTTTATTGGTTACCACTTGCAGCTGCGGATCGCGGCTACGTTGCTGATCTTCCAGACGCTTCGCCAGCACCGCCAGATCTTCTTTCGGATCATCGCCCATGATGACGATGACTGCTTTCTGCCCGGTGGCGTCGGACCAGACATGCATGTTATTGGCCTGCGTTCCCAGCTTACCGCTCTGGTCGGTCATATCCGCTGGCAGCGAGAAACTTAACTTGCCATCAAGCAGGTTGACGGGATTCCCGGTAGCGTTACTTTCCGCGACCGAACCCTGCGCCGTAGCGTTAGTGTCTTTATCATCACAGGCCGCAAGCCCCATAACCAGCAGGCCAATTCCGACATATTTAACCAGATTGCGCATTGACTTCTTCCTTTCGATAAACGGCCATAACGGCTCATTCATCCATCTTATCACAACTCTGATAACGAACCTTTAACTCGCCTGCAAAGCGTTGATTTCGGATTTATCTGCCAGTCTTTTCAACAGCATATTGAGTAATACGCCATACATTGGCAGGAAGAAAACGATACTGATTAACACTTTGAAACAGTAATCGACCAGCGCGATTTCCATCCAGTGTTCAGCCATAAAGGCATCCGGGCTACGCCAGAAGGCAATGAAGAAAAAGGCCAGCGTGTCACTGACGTTACCGAACAGTGTGGACGCTGTCGGTGCCAGCCACCAGCGGCGACTTTGACGCAGGCGGTTAAAAACGTGCACGTCGAGGATTTGCCCCAGCGCGTAGGCCATGAAACTGGCGGTGGCGATACGGGCGACAAACAGGTTGAAGTGGGCGAGTGCGCCGAATCCCTGCCATGAACCCATATAGAACAGCGACGAGATGACATAGGAGATTAATAACGCAGGGATCATTACCGCGAAGATAATGCGTCGGGCCAGCGGTGCGCCAAAAATACGCACGGTCAGGTCGGTCGCGAGAAAGATAAACGGAAAACTAAACGCGCCCCAGGTGGTATGAAAACCAAAAATGGAGACCGGAAGCTGGACCAGATAGTTACTGGAGGTGATCACCAGCAGATGAAATAACGATAACCAGAACAACGCCTTATAGCGTTGAGTTTGCGAGAAAACGTTCATATTGTACCTTTTTGATTAACCATTGGGGTGAGGGAACCCAATACGTACGACACGTCTGTTATCTTAACATAATAACGTGCTTACCCTTTTTTCGAGCCGCCGCATGATACTGCTTTACGTTGACAATGCAATGGTTAATTTTCACGCAATCGTTAACCTGGTTTGCTTACGGACTCACAGGGCGTAAACTAGCGCCGTTTTTTTAAGTGATGAGAAGAAAATGACCGATCTCTTTTCCAGCCCTGACCACACACTCGACGCGCTTGGCCTGCGCTGCCCGGAACCGGTGATGATGGTGCGCAAAACCGTGCGCAATATGCAGCCTGGCGAAACTTTACTGATTATCGCCGACGATCCGGCGACGACCCGCGATATTCCTGGGTTTTGTACCTTTATGGAACACGAACTGGTTGCGAAAGAGACGGATGGACTGCCTTATCGTTATTTGATTCGTAAAGGCGGTTGATGGGGAAAGATTGGCTTCGATGCCGCCTTTTCCCCTCACCCTAACCCTCTCCCCAGAGGAGCGAGGGGACCGATCGCGCTCAATGTTGCGATCGGTTTGCCTTATCTCCTGCGCAACAATCTTAACGCATTCGCTGTTACCAGCACGGTCGCACCGGTATCTGCCAGCACCGCCAGCCATAGTCCGGTCATCCCTAGCAGCGTGGTGACGAGGAAGATCCCTTTCAGCCCCAGCGCAATAGTGATGTTCTGGCGGATATTGGCGTGAGTGGCGCGTGCCAGTTCAATCATTTGCACCAGGCCGCGCAGGTGGTTATGGGTTAATGCTGCGTCGGCGGTTTCCAGCGCCACGTCTGTGCCACTGCCCATTGCAATCCCAATGGCGGCAGCTTTCATCGCTGGCGCGTCGTTAATACCATCACCGACCATCGCCAGGGGCGCATGTTGATTCAGCTTGGTCACCGCTTTGACTTTATCTTCCGGCAATAGGCCCGCTTTAAACTCCAGCCCCAGCTCCCCGGCAATTGCCGCCGCTGCGCGTGGATTATCGCCGGTGAGGATCACTCCTTTAACCCCCAGCGCGTTCAGTTCACTGATGGCAGTTGCTGCGTCGGCGCGCAGGGTATCCTGCAATGCAATGATACCCAGCACGTCATCATTACGTACTACCAGCACAACCGTTTGCCCGGCGCTTTCCAGTTCATTAATCAAACCAGCAAATGCATCAGCGGGATGTTTCCCGGCAGCGCAAATCAATACGCGCTCACCGTTAACCTGCGCTTCAATGCCAGACCCGACCAGCGCCCGCTGTGATTCGGCGGTGGGAATGGCGAGTTCAGCAACCTGTGCTTCGCGTACGATGGCCTGCGCCAGTGGATGCGTCGCGCCTTGCTCGACCGCCGACGCAGCGCGAGTGAATGCGCCGCCCCTTGCCCGCCCGCCGCCGCCAGTGTCAGCAGTTCAGATTCACTAATACCCGTTGCCGGATGAATCGCGGTAACGCGCGGTTTACCGACGGTCAGCGTACCGGTTTTATCAAACGCCACCTGAGTAACACGACCCAGCTGTTCCAGCGCCGCTCCGCCTTTAATCAACGCCCCACGACGTGCCGCTGCTGCCAGCCCGGAGGTAATCGCCGCGGGCGTGGAGATAACTAACGCACACGGGCAGCCAATCAGCAGCAGCGTCAGGCCTTTATAAATCCACTCTTGCCAGCTGGCGGCAAACAGCAGCGGCGGCACCAGCGTTACCAGCAGGGCGACGGCCATAATTGCTGGCGTATAAATGCGGCTGAAACGGTCGATAAACCGCTCAATGGGGGCGCGGCGCTCTTCGGCTTCTTCGATCAGTTTCAGAATCCGGTCAATGGCGCTGGCACCCGGTTCTGACAGCACTTCCAGCGTTACCAGACGGTCTACGCTGGTGGCTCCAGCAGGGACTTTATCGCCCGTCGCGCGCTCCACCGGAATGGATTCTCCGGTCAGGGCGCTTTCATCAAAACTGGCAAACGGTGAGAGCAATTTACCGTCGGCAGGCAAACGCCCACCTGCGGCGACTTCAATCACATCGCCAGGGCGCAGGCTGTTAATCGCCACCTCTTCCCGCTCACCGTTACGCAGGCGCGTGGCGGTTTCTGGTTTCAGCGCCATTAACGCGCTGACCCCTTGACGTGCGCGGCTGGCGGCCCAGCCTTCCAGTCGTTCGCCAATCAAAAACAGCAGCAACACCATCGCAGCTTCAGCCGTTGCGCCAATAAACAGCGCACCAATAGCGGCTACGCTCATTAACGTTTCAATGGCGAAGTAGCTGCCGGATTTGATCAACCGTAATGCCTGACGAGCAATCGGGTACAGCCCAACCAGCGTGGTCGCGATAAACGCCAGTTGCCCGAACGGATGATTGAACTGCTCCAGACCCCAGCTGATTGCCATCATCACGATTAGCGTAATCAGCGACAGATTCTCTTTCAGGCGTGATGCTTGCGGTTCTTCGGCGGCCTGTTCATCGCGCAGGGAATAGCCTGCTTTTTGCACCGCAGATTCAACTTGTGCACGAATGTCATTGTCGGCATCGACCACCAGTTTTTCGGTGGCGAACAACACCTGCACCTGATTCACGCCTGCAAGCTGGCGCACAGCATTTTCTACCTTGCGCGCACAGGCGGCGCAGTCCATGCCGCTGACTTTCCAGCTATAGCGGGTGCCGGAGACGTTTTCAGAGAGCGTTGGCGAGCTGGAACATGCGCCGTCGCAGCAACAGTCGTTGGCGTTCTGTACCGCAGTTAGCGGTTTGAACGCAGCAAATTGAGGGGCTTTCTTGCCGTGATTGTCAGGAGTCGACATGGCATCCTCCGGTTAAGTTTTTTCTCATTAACCGAAGGATACACTCTGGAGTCGACTCCAGAGTCAAGTTTTATCAGAGATACAGCGAGCGGACGATGAGGAAGTGACCGGCAAAGTAGCAGGCCGCAGCAATCGCGTTATCCGCACGGAAGCGTCGGCGATAGTGACTACCCAGCCAGACAAAGTTACTGATAAACAGCAACGAAGCGCCGACAAACGCAGAGAGCGCCGGAGCGGTCGGACGGAAGAACCACAGTTCACCTGCCAGCCACACCATCACCAGCGTCATGCCGATAAACGTGCAGATAGGCCAACGATACTCTTCCAGCCGCGTCCAGATAATCGCCAGTAACAGCGCGCCCAGAACCAGCAGCACCAGTGGCAGAGGCCAGAAGAAAGAGAGCGTCATCTGACTGGCGAAATAGATGGTGTACAGCAGGTGCGAGAGGAAAAACGCGCCGATGGCGTACATCAGACGTTGACGTGGCAACAGGGTTAGCGCATCGCCCAGCAGTGAGGCGCACAGCCCCGCCAGCACCAGATAGCTAATGGCGTCGAACATCGGCGCTTGCCAGGCCAGTAACAGCAGGAGAAGAAGGGTTAATGGTTTAAATACCCAGCGTTGCCAGGTTGGCCCACGATACGATGCATCCACAGATAGCCATGCGGAAAGACAGACAGCGATAAACGACCAAAGCATCTTAGTTCCTTGAATTCGTTATTTTTTCGTAAGCGGAATGCCTACGGTCTTGCTTCCAGTTTAGTGGCGAGGGTGGACGGATGACAACACCATAACTGGCAGGGTATGCTTAATTCCGCATTTTCCGATGAGGGATAAAGATGAGCAAACCACCTCTTTTCTTTATTGTTATCATTGGCTTAATCATCGTCGCCGCATCGTTTCGTTTTATGCAACAACGACGGGAAAAAGCTGATAATGATATGGCACCACTCCAGCAAAAGCTGGTGTTGGTGAGCAACAAGCGGGAAAAACCGATTAACGATCGCCGTTCGCGCCAGCAGGAAGTGACTCCGGCAGGCACCAGTATGCGCTATGAGGCAAGCTTCAAACCGCAAAGCGGAGGAATGGAGCAGACGTTTCGCCTCGACGCCCAGCAGTACCACGCCCTGACAGTGGGCGATAAAGGTACGCTGAGCTATAAAGGAACGCGCTTTGTCAGCTTTGTAGGCGAACAATAAGGTTATTTTTTAACTTTAAATTTCTTCTGCCAGACCAGCAGTTCAAACACGCCGAAAAGGAAAATCCGTACCTTTTCGGCGGTGGTCATCTGCGGGCCATCTTTCGGTAAAGTGGATTTCAATAGCGCCAGCTGCATACCATGCATCAGCACGGTAAAAATCAGCGCCACGTTAACGAAAATATTCAGCGGACGTGGGAAGGGATGCACCAGGTTGAGGATTAAAAATCCCCAAACACAGAGCATTAACAAACGACCAATATTAATCAGCATCACTTTCTCCTTGTGCTTCGCGTTGATACAGCCGATAAGCCACCTGACCCGCCACTTTTTCCCGATGTAATGACCAGTTTGCCGGAACAGTGGGCAGACCGTTTTCGACTTCGCTTTCGACATAAATCAGGGCTTCGTCAGCCAGCCAGCCGTTATCTTCCAGTAAATTTATCGTCTCTTCTAACAAGCCACGGCGGAACGGTGGATCGACAAACACGATATTATGCGGTGTGCCTTTTTGCGCCAGGAATGACATTGCGTTGCTGTTCACCACGCGTGCATTGCCTGCTTTTAGTGTCGCCAGATTCTTAATTAACTGCTGAGAAACCGCGCGATCCATCTCAATCAACGTGGCCCCCGCAGCATAGCGCGACAACGCTTCCAGCCCCAGCGCGCCGCTCCCGGCGAAGCAATCCAGACATTGGGCGTCAACAATGACCGGAGCCAGCCAGTTAAACAACGTTTCGCGTACGCGGTCGGTGGTGGGGCGCAGACCTGGGCTATCAGGAACCGGGAGTTTACGGCCTCGCCACTGCCCGCCAATAATGCGGATTTGGCCGCTGCCGGAATGATTCGGTTTTTTCATGATAAATTGCTCAATCCGCCAGATAACACATACTTGCAGGCGGTGATGTGAATTAAGTTAAGTGATAGACTATTTCATCATTTTTTTAGCTGCTATGTACATAGCGTTAACGCTGTGCCATGAAGCAACAGCGAGGAGTGTAGTCGCAAATGGCGAAAGAAAAAAAACGTGGCTTTTTTTCCTGGCTGGGCTTTGGTCAAAAAGAGCAGACCCCGGAAAAAGAGACAGAAGTTCAGAATGAACAAACGGTTGTAGAAGAAATCGTTCAGGCGCAAGAGCCTGTGAAGGCTTCTGAACAAGCCGTCGAAGAGCAGCCGCAGGCGCATACTGAGGCCGAGGCGGAAACTTTTGCTGCCGACGTTGTGGAAGTCACTGAACAGGTTGCTGAAAGTGAAAAAGCGCAGCCTGAAGCGGAAGTCGTTGCACAACCGGAACCGGTCGTAGAAGAAACGCCGGAGCCAGTGGCTATCGAACGTGAAGAGCTGCCGTTGCCGGAAGACGTCAACGCCGAAGAGGTTTCGCCAGAAGAGTGGCAGGCTGAAGCGGAAACCGTAGAGATTGTCGAAGCGGCGGAAGAAGAAGCGGCTAAAGAAGAAATCACCGACGAAGAGCTGGAAGCACAGGCGCTGGCTGCCGAAGCGGCAGAAGAAGCGGTGATAGTGGTTCCTCCGGCAGAAGAAGAGCAGCCGGTTGAAGAAATTGCCCAGGAGCAGGAAAAACCGACCAAAGAAGGTTTCTTCGCGCGCCTGAAACGCAGCCTGTTAAAAACCAAAGAAAATCTCGGTTCCGGATTTATCAGCCTGTTCCGCGGTAAAAAAATCGACGATGATCTGTTTGAAGAGCTGGAAGAACAGCTGTTGATCGCCGATGTGGGCGTGGAAACCACACGTAAAATCATCACCAATCTGACGGAAGGCGCATCCCGCAAGCAGCTTCGTGATGCCGAGGCCCTCTATGGCCTGCTGAAAGAAGAGATGGGCGAGATTCTGGCGAAAGTCGATGAGCCGCTGAATGTTGAAGGTAAAACGCCGTTCGTGATCCTGATGGTAGGCGTCAACGGTGTGGGTAAAACCACGACGATTGGTAAGCTGGCGCGTCAGTTTGAGCAGCAGGGTAAATCGGTGATGCTGGCGGCGGGCGATACTTTCCGTGCAGCAGCGGTTGAACAGCTTCAGGTCTGGGGGCAGCGCAACAATATTCCGGTGATTGCCCAGCATACCGGTGCGGATTCCGCCTCTGTTATCTTCGACGCCATTCAGGCCGCTAAAGCGCGTAATATCGACGTCCTGATTGCCGATACCGCCGGACGCCTGCAGAACAAATCGCACCTGATGGAAGAGTTGAAGAAAATCGTCCGCGTGATGAAGAAACTCGACGTTGAAGCGCCGCATGAAGTTATGCTGACTATCGATGCCAGCACCGGGCAGAACGCGGTAAGCCAGGCCAAACTGTTCCATGAAGCTGTTGGCTTAACCGGCATCACGCTAACGAAACTGGACGGCACGGCGAAAGGCGGGGTAATTTTCTCGGTGGCTGACCAGTTTGGTATCCCTATCCGCTACATTGGTGTCGGCGAACGTATTGAGGATTTGCGTCCGTTTAAGGCGGACGACTTTATAGAGGCACTTTTTGCCCGAGAGGATTAACAATGATTCGCTTTGAACATGTCAGCAAGGCTTATCTCGGTGGGAGACAGGCGCTGCAGGGCGTTACGTTCCATATGCAGCCGGGTGAGATGGCGTTTCTGACCGGTCATTCCGGCGCAGGGAAAAGTACCCTCCTGAAGCTGATCTGTGGGATTGAGCGGCCCAGCGCCGGGAAAATCTGGTTTAGCGGCCATGACATCACGCGTCTGAAAAACCGTGAAGTTCCGTTTCTGCGCCGCCAGATTGGCATGATTTTCCAGGATCACCATCTACTGATGGACCGTACTGTCTACGATAACGTGGCAATCCCGCTGATTATCGCCGGTGCCAGCGGTGACGATATTCGTCGCCGGGTGTCGGCGGCACTGGATAAAGTCGGGCTACTGGACAAAGCGAAGAACTTCCCTATTCAGCTTTCTGGCGGTGAACAACAGCGTGTTGGCATTGCCCGCGCGGTGGTGAACAAGCCCGCGGTACTGCTGGCGGACGAACCGACTGGTAACCTGGACGACGCGTTGTCGGAAGGGATTCTACGTCTGTTTGAAGAGTTTAACCGCGTTGGGGTAACCGTATTGATGGCAACGCACGACATCAACCTGATCTCGCGGCGTTCCTATCGCATGCTCACCCTGAGCGATGGTCACTTGCATGGAGGCGTGGGCCATGAATAAGCGCGATGCAATCAATCATATTCGGCAGTTTGGCGGGCGTCTGGATCGCTTCCGTAAATCGGTCGGCGGCTCTGGCGACGGCGGTCGTAACGCGCCAAAACGCGCGAAATCCTCGCCAAAACCGGTAAATCGCAAAACCAACGTTTTCAACGAACAGGTGCGCTATGCCTTCCACGGCGCATTGCAGGATCTGAAAAGCAAACCGTTCGCCACGTTTTTAACGGTGATGGTTATCGCCATCTCCCTGACGCTGCCCAGCGTCTGTTATATGGTGTACAAAAACGTTAACCAGGCGGCGACGCAATATTATCCGTCACCGCAAATCACTGTTTACTTGCAAAAAACGCTGGACGATGACGCCGCAGCAGGCGTGGTAGCACAGCTACAGGCCGAGCAGGGCGTGGAGAAAGTGAACTATCTTTCTCGTGAAGACGCACTGGGCGAGTTCCGTAACTGGTCTGGTTTTGGTGGTGCGCTGGATATGCTGGAAGAAAACCCGCTTCCGGCAGTGGCGGTGGTGATCCCGAAACTCGATTTTCAGGGGACGGAATCACTGAATACGCTGCGTGATCGTATCACCCAGATTAACGGCATTGACGAAGTGCGGATGGATGACAGCTGGTTTGCCCGTCTGGCGGCGTTGACCGGGCTGGTCGGGCGCGTTTCCGCGATGATCGGCGTGTTGATGGTGGCAGCAGTGTTCCTCGTCATCGGCAACAGTGTGCGTCTGAGCATCTTTGCTCGCCGTGACTCCATTAACGTGCAGAAACTGATTGGTGCGACGGATGGTTTCATCCTGCGCCCGTTCCTGTACGGAGGCGCATTGCTGGGATTTTCTGGCGCATTGCTGTCATTAATTTTGTCAGAAATTCTGGTACTGCGTTTGTCATCGGCGGTTGCAGAAGTGGCACAGGTTTTCGGAACGAAGTTTGATATCAATGGCTTATCGTTCGATGAATGCCTGCTGTTGCTGCTGGTTTGCTCTATGATTGGCTGGGTGGCAGCGTGGCTTGCCACGGTACAACATTTACGCCACTTTACGCCTGAATAATAAAAGCGTGTTATACTCTTTCCCTGCAATGGGTTCCGTAGCAGGGAAAGAGACCCCGTTGTCTCTTCCCGGTATTTCATCTCTATGTCACATTTTGTGCGTAATTTATTCACAAGCTTGCATTGAACTTGTGGATAAAATCACGGTCTGATAAAACAGTGAATGATAACCTCGTTGCTCTTAAGCTCTGGCACAGTTGTTGCTACCACTGAAGCGCCAGAAGATATCGATTGAGAGGATTTGAATGACTGACAAAATGCAAAGTTTAGCTTTAGCCCCAGTTGGCAACCTGGATTCCTACATCCGGGCAGCTAACGCGTGGCCGATGTTGTCGGCTGACGAGGAGCGGGCGCTGGCTGAAAAGCTGCATTACCATGGCGATCTGGAAGCAGCTAAAACGCTGATCCTGTCTCACCTGCGGTTTGTTGTTCATATTGCTCGTAATTATGCGGGCTATGGCCTGCCACAGGCGGATTTGATTCAGGAAGGTAACATCGGCCTGATGAAAGCAGTGCGCCGTTTCAACCCGGAAGTGGGTGTGCGCCTGGTCTCCTTCGCCGTCCACTGGATCAAAGCAGAGATCCACGAATACGTTCTGCGTAACTGGCGTATCGTCAAAGTTGCGACTACCAAAGCGCAGCGCAAACTGTTCTTCAACCTGCGTAAAACTAAGCAGCGTCTGGGCTGGTTTAACCAGGATGAAGTCGAAATGGTGGCCCGTGAACTGGGCGTAACCAGCAAAGACGTTCGTGAGATGGAATCACGTATGGCGGCACAGGACATGACCTTTGACCTGTCTTCCGACGACGATTCCGACAGCCAGCCGATGGCACCGGTGCTCTATCTGCAGGATAAATCATCTAACTTTGCCGACGGCATCGAAGATGATAACTGGGAAGAGCAGGCGGCAAACCGTCTGACCGACGCGATGCAGGGTCTGGACGAACGCAGCCAGGACATCATCCGTGCGCGCTGGCTGGACGAAGACAACAAGTCCACGTTGCAGGAACTGGCTGACCGTTACGGTGTTTCCGCCGAGCGTGTGCGCCAGCTGGAAAAGAACGCGATGAAAAAACTTCGCGCTGCCATTGAAGCGTAATTTCTACTACTAAGCAGAGAACCCTGGATGAGAATCCGGGGTTTTTGTTTTTTGGGCCTCTACAATAATCAATTCCCCCTCCGGCAAAACGTCAATCCCCACGCAGATTGTTAATAAACTGTCAAAATAGCTATTCCAATATCATAAAAATGGGGTATGTTTTAGCAGAGTATGCTGCTAAAGCACGGGTAGTCATGCATAAAACGAAATAAAGTGCTGAATCACAACACCACAACACACGTAATAACCAGAAGAATGGGGATTCTCAGGATGAACATAAAGGGTAAAGCGTTACTGGCAGGATGTATCGCGCTGGCATTCAGCAATATGGCTCTGGCAGAAGATATTAAAGTCGCGGTCGTGGGCGCAATGTCCGGTCCGGTTGCGCAGTACGGTGACCAGGAGTTTACCGGCGCAGAGCAGGCGGTTGCGGATATCAACGCTAAAGGCGGCATTAAAGGCAACAAACTGCAAATCGTAAAATATGACGATGCCTGTGACCCGAAACAGGCGGTTGCGGTGGCGAACAAAGTCGTTAACGACGGCATTAAATATGTGATTGGTCACCTCTGTTCTTCATCAACGCAGCCTGCGTCTGACATCTACGAAGACGAAGGCATTTTAATGATCACCCCAGCGGCAACCGCGCCGGAGCTGACCGCCCGTGGCTATCAGCTGATCCTGCGCACCACCGGCCTGGACTCCGACCAGGGGCCGACGGCGGCGAAATATATTCTTGAGAAAGTGAAACCGCAGCGTATTGCTATCGTTCACGACAAACAGCAATACGGCGAAGGTCTGGCGCGAGCGGTGCAGGACGGCCTGAAGAAAGGCAATGCTAACGTGGTGTTCTTTGATGGTATCACCGCCGGGGAAAAAGATTTCTCAACGCTGGTGGCGCGTCTGAAAAAAGAGAATATCGACTTCGTTTACTACGGCGGTTATCACCCGGAAATGGGGCAAATCCTGCGTCAGGCACGCGCGGCAGGGCTGAAAACTCAGTTTATGGGGCCGGAAGGTGTGGCTAACGTTTCGCTGTCTAACATTGCGGGCGAATCAGCGGAAGGGCTGCTGGTGACCAAGCCGAAGAACTACGATCAGGTTCCGGCGAACAAACCCATTGTTGACGCCATCAAAGCGAAAAAACAGGATCCAAGTGGCGCGTTCGTCTGGACCACCTACGCCGCGCTGCAATCTTTGCAGGCGGGCCTGAATCAGTCTGACGATCCGGCTGAAATCGCCAAATACCTGAAAGCGAACTCGGTTGATACCGTGATGGGGCCGCTGACGTGGGATGAGAAAGGCGATCTGAAAGGCTTTGAGTTCGGCGTATTTGACTGGCACGCCAACGGCACGGCAACCGATGCGAAGTAACAGATAGATAAATGAAAATGCCCGATGCGCTGAACTGCCATCGGGTTTTTTTGTGTTTGTCGAAATGGTTGTAGAAATATTAAACAATCCAGGATATGCTTAATGTACGGTGACATACCGTACATATTATACGGAGCAGGAGAGTTCACATGTCTGCTGTTAAAAAGCAGCGTATCGATCTGCGTTTAACTGACGATGACAAAAGTATGATTGAGGAAGCGGCAGCGATATCTAATCAGTCCGTCAGCCAATTTATGTTGAACAGCGCTTCGCAGCGGGCTGCGGAAGTGATTGAACAGCATCGGCGGGTGATCCTCAATGAGGAATCCTGGACGCGGGTGATGGATGCGCTGAGTAATCCACCGTCACCTGGTGAAAAGCTAAAACGTGCGGCAAAACGTCTTCAGGGAATGTAATAATTTATGGATGATCTGACGATAGAGATTCTGACCGATGATGCAGATTATGATCTACAGCGATTCGACTGCGGCGAGGAAGCGTTAAATCTCTTTCTGACGACACATCTCGTTCGTCAACATCGCAACAAAATTCTGCGAGCGTATATCCTTTGTCGCAACACTCCAGAACGTCAGGTGCTGGGATATTACACATTATGCGGCAGTTGTTTTGAACGAGCCGCATTGCCCTCGAAATCGAAACAGAAAAAAATTCCCTACAAAAATATTCCCAGCGTTACTCTTGGGCGTCTGGCAATTGATCGTTCATTACAGGGGCAGGGATGGGGAGCAACACTGGTTGCTCATGCCATGAAAGTCGTCTGGTCAGCCTCTTTAGCGGTAGGTATTCACGGTCTTTTTGTCGAGGCGCTGAATAAAAAAGCCCATACGTTTTATCAATCGCTGGGCTTTATCCCGTTGGTCGGAGAAAACGAAAATGCGTTATTTTTCCCAACCAAATCCATCGAACTGCTTTTCACACAGAGCGATTAACGCTTCTCCCAGCCGCCCTGTTGCGCCGTAAATCCCAGTGCCTGCATAAACGCCGTCATCACACCGCGATCTTCCACGCCTGCATCCGCCATCCACCAGCATGAAACGCCAGGATTGTTACGCAAAACCTCTTCCAGCAGATATTGCCCCACACCGCGACGTCGGGTGACTTCCCGCACACGCAGGGAATCCAGTGCTCCCTCGGTGCCGCTTAAGGTTACCCGTACGGCAGCGAGCAGGCGCTCGTTAAAACGCGCGGCGTAGATACGGTGGTTATCGTCAACCTGTAAAGAGGAAGGGGAATACTCCGGCCAGATTTTTTGCAGGTCAATCCGGTCCTGGTCGCTAAAGTTTTCTAATCGAATGATGGTCAGCTTCATGGGTAACCCGTGTAAATCACAAAAGTGGAACCAGTGTAGCGAAATAATTTAATCGGAGGCTTTCTCTTTTTTATTTCTTTTGGCAGGTGATTAATTTTTTAACAGCAATAATTACAAAGTTAAAACATTAGAGAATGAAAAATACCCAGCATAATCCCCTGAATGGTAGTGAATTATTCCGCCCTTTGTGCCGTTATTTTATGCTGACAAAGGCACTTTTTTCTGTTTATCTATCAATAAATTCAGAATATTATCTGTTCTTAATCGACTGAAAAATAGGGATTTTAATCACTATTATCACAAAATACTGCGCTAAACCCTTAATCAGACAGGCAAAAACAGTGCAGTATAAAAAAAGAACAGTCTGATTTGTTAACACATAAAAACAAAGCAACACAACATCACGAATGGGGATTTTTGACTATGAAACGGAATGCGAAAACTATCATCGCAGGGATGATTGCACTGGCAATTTCACACACCGCTATGGCTGACGATATTAAAGTTGCCGTTGTCGGCGCGATGTCCGGCCCGATTGCCCAGTGGGGCGATATGGAATTTAACGGCGCGCGTCAGGCGATTAAAGACATTAATGCCAAAGGGGGAATTAAAGGCGATAAGCTGGTGGGCGTGGAATATGACGACGCCTGCGACCCGAAACAAGCCGTTGCGGTCGCCAACAAAATCGTTAACGACGGCATTAAATACGTTATTGGTCATCTGTGTTCTTCTTCTACCCAACCTGCGTCAGATATCTACGAAGACGAAGGTATTCTGATGATCTCGCCGGGAGCGACCAACCCGGAGCTGACCCAACGCGGTTATCAACACATTATGCGTACTGCCGGGCTGGACTCTTCCCAGGGGCCTACGGCGGCAAAATACATTCTTGAGACGGTGAAGCCCCAGCGCATCGCCATCATTCACGACAAACAACAGTATGGCGAAGGGCTGGCGCGTTCGGTGCAGGACGGGCTAAAAGCGGCTAACGCCAACGTCGTCTTCTTCGACGGTATTACCGCCGGGGAGAAAGATTTCTCCGCGCTGATCGCCCGCCTGAAAAAAGAAAACATCGACTTCGTTTACTACGGCGGTTACTACCCGGAAATGGGGCAGATGCTGCGCCAGGCCCGTTCCGTTGGCCTGAAAACTCAGTTTATGGGGCCGGAAGGTGTGGGTAACGCATCATTGTCGAATATTGCCGGTGATGCTGCCGAAGGCATGTTGGTCACTATGCCAAAACGCTATGACCAGGATCCGGCAAACCAGGGCATCGTTGATGCGCTGAAAGCAGACAAGAAAGATCCGTCCGGGCCTTATGTCTGGATCACCTACGCGGCGGTGCAATCTCTGGCGACTGCCCTTGAGCGTACTGGCAGCGATGAGCCGCTGGCGCTGGTGAAAGATTTAAAAGCTAACGGTGCAAACACCGTGATTGGGCCGCTGAACTGGGATGAAAAAGGCGATCTTAAGGGATTTGATTTTGGTGTCTTCCAGTGGCACGCCGACGGTTCATCCACGGCAGCCAAGTGATCATCCCACCGCCCGTAAAATGCGGGCGGGTTTAGAAAGGTTACCTTATGTCTGAGCAGTTTTTGTATTTCTTGCAGCAGATGTTTAACGGCGTCACGCTGGGCAGTACCTACGCGCTGATAGCCATCGGCTACACCATGGTTTACGGCATTATCGGCATGATCAACTTCGCCCACGGCGAGGTTTATATGATTGGCAGCTACGTCTCATTTATGATCATCGCCGCGCTGATGATGATGGGCATTGATACCGGCTGGCTGCTGGTGGCGGCGGGATTCGTCGGCGCAATCGTCATTGCCAGCGCCTACGGCTGGAGTATCGAACGGGTAGCCTATCGCCCGGTGCGTAACTCTAAGCGCCTGATTGCGCTCATCTCGGCAATCGGCATGTCCATCTTCCTGCAAAACTACGTTAGCCTGACCGAAGGTTCGCGTGACGTGGCGCTGCCCAGTCTGTTTAACGGGCAGTGGGTGGTGGGCCATAGCGAAAACTTCTCTGCCTCTATTACTACCATGCAGGCGGTGATTTGGATTGTTACCTTCCTCGCCATGCTGGCGCTGACGATTTTCATTCGCTATTCCCGTATGGGGCGCGCCTGTCGTGCCTGCGCGGAAGATCTGAAAATGGCGAGCCTGCTTGGCATCAACACCGACCGGGTGATTGCGCTGACCTTTGTGATTGGCGCGGCGATGGCGGCGGTGGCGGGTGTGCTGCTCGGTCAGTTCTACGGTGTGATTAACCCCTACATCGGCTTTATGGCCGGGATGAAAGCCTTTACCGCGGCGGTGCTCGGCGGGATTGGCAGCATTCCGGGGGCGATGATTGGCGGGCTGATCCTGGGGATTGCGGAGGCGCTCTCTTCTGCCTATCTGAGTACGGAATATAAAGATGTGGTCTCATTTGCCCTGCTGATCCTGGTACTGCTGGTGATGCCGACCGGTATTCTGGGGCGCCCGGAGGTAGAGAAAGTATGAAACCGATGCATATTGCAATGGCGCTGCTCTCTGCCGCGATGTTCTTTATCCTCGCTGGCGTCTTTATGGGCGTACAGCTGGAGCTGGACGGCACCAAACTGGTGGTCGACACGGCTTCGGATGTCCGTTGGCAGTGGGTGTTTATCGGCACGGCGGTGGTCTTTTTCTTCCAGATTTTGCGACCTGCTTTCCAGAAAGGGTTGAAAAGCGTTTCCGGGCCGAAGTTTATTCTGCCCGCGATTGATGGCTCCACGGTGAAGCAGAAACTGTTCCTCGTGGCGCTGTTGGTGCTTGCGGTGGCGTGGCCGTTTATGGTTTCACGCGGGACGGTGGATATCGCCACCCTGACCATGATCTACATTATCCTCGGCCTCGGGCTGAACGTGGTGGTAGGGCTTTCCGGCCTGCTGGTGCTGGGGTACGGCGGTTTTTACGCCATCGGCGCTTACACTTTTGCGCTGCTCAATCACTATTACGGCTTGGGCTTCTGGACCTGTCTGCCGATTGCCGGGTTAATGGCAGCGGCGGCGGGCTTCCTGCTCGGCTTTCCGGTGCTGCGTCTGCGTGGTGATTATCTGGCGATCGTTACCCTCGGCTTCGGCGAAATTGTGCGCATATTGCTGCTCAATAACACCGAAATTACCGGCGGCCCGAACGGAATCAGTCAGATCCCGAAACCGACTTTCTTCGGCCTTGAGTTCAGCCGTACCGCCCGTGAAGGCGGTTGGGACACGTTCAGTAATTTCTTTGGCCTGAAATACGATCCCTCCGATCGCGTCATCTTCCTGTATCTGGTGGCGTTGCTGCTGGTGGTGCTAAGCCTGTTTGTCATTAACCGCCTGCTGCGGATGCCGCTGGGGCGTGCGTGGGAAGCGTTGCGTGAAGATGAGATCGCCTGCCGTTCGCTGGGCTTAAGCCCGCGTCGTATCAAGCTGACCGCTTTTACCATCAGTGCCGCGTTTGCCGGTTTTGCCGGAACGCTGTTTGCTGCGCGCCAGGGCTTTGTCAGCCCGGAATCCTTCACCTTTGCTGAATCGGCGTTTGTACTGGCGATAGTGGTGCTCGGCGGTATGGGATCGCAGTTTGCGGTGATTCTGGCGGCAATTTTGCTGGTGGTGTCGCGCGAGTTGATGCGTGATTTCAACGAATACAGCATGTTAATGCTCGGTGGTTTGATGGTGCTGATGATGATCTGGCGTCCGCAGGGCTTGCTGCCCATGACGCGCCCGCAACTGAAGCTGAAAAACGGCGCAGCGAAAGGAGAGCAGGCATGAGTCAGCCATTATTATCTGTGAACGGCCTGATGATGCGCTTCGGCGGCCTGCTGGCGGTGAACAACGTCAATCTTGAACTGTACCCGCAGGAGATCGTCTCGTTAATCGGCCCTAACGGTGCCGGAAAAACCACGGTTTTTAACTGCCTGACCGGTTTCTACAAACCCACCGGCGGCACCATTTTACTGCGCGATCAGCATCTTGAAGGTTTACCGGGGCAGCAAATTGCCCGCATGGGCGTGGTGCGCACCTTCCAGCATGTGCGTCTGTTCCGTGAAATGACGGTAATTGAAAACCTGCTGGTGGCGCAGCATCAGCAACTGAAAACCGGGCTGTTCTCTGGCCTGTTGAAAACGCCTTCTTTCCGTCGCGCCCAGAGCGAAGCGCTCGACCGCGCCGCCACCTGGCTTGAGCGCATTGGTTTGCTGGAACACGCCAACCGTCAGGCGAGTAACCTGGCCTATGGTGACCAACGCCGTCTGGAGATTGCCCGCTGCATGGTGACGCAGCCGGAGATTTTAATGCTCGACGAACCGGCGGCAGGTCTTAACCCAAAAGAAACCAAAGAGCTGGATGAGCTGATTGCCGAACTGCGCAATCATCACAACACCACTATCTTGTTGATTGAACACGATATGAAGCTGGTGATGGGGATTTCAGACCGAATTTATGTGGTCAATCAGGGGACGCCACTGGCAAACGGTACGCCGGAGCAAATCCGTAATAACCCGGACGTGATCCGTGCCTATTTAGGTGAGGCATAAGATGGAAAAAGTCATGTTGTCCTTTGACAAAGTCAGCGCCCACTACGGCAAAATCCAGGCGCTGCATGAGGTGAGCCTGCATATCAATCAGGGCGAGATTGTCACCCTCATTGGCGCGAACGGGGCGGGGAAAACCACCTTGCTCGGCACGTTATGCGGCGATCCGCGCGCTACCAGCGGGCGAATTGTGTTTGATGATAAAGACATTACCGACTGGCAGACGGCGAAAATCATGCGCGAAGCGGTAGCGATTGTCCCGGAAGGGCGTCGCGTCTTCTCGCGGATGACGGTGGAAGAGAACCTGGCGATGGGCGGCTTTTTTGCCGAACGCGACCAGTTCCAGGAGCGCATAAAGTGGGTGTATGAACTGTTTCCACGTCTGCATGAGCGCCGTGTTCAGCGGGCAGGCACCATGTCCGGCGGTGAGCAACAAATGCTGGCGATTGGTCGCGCGCTGATGAGCAACCCGCGTTTGCTGCTACTTGATGAGCCATCGCTCGGTCTTGCGCCGATTATCATCCAGCAAATTTTCGACACCATCGAGCAGCTGCGCGAGCAGGGGATGACTATCTTCCTCGTCGAGCAGAACGCCAACCAGGCGCTAAAGCTGGCGGATCGCGGCTACGTGCTGGAAAACGGCCATGTGGTGCTCTCCGATACCGGCGACGCGCTGCTGGCGAACGAAGCAGTGAGAAGTGCGTATTTAGGCGGGTAATAACACGTTGATTGATAAGGAGTCAAAAGACTCCTTTGAGACAGGTGACAAATGTAAAATTGCCTGATGCGCTGCGCTTATCAGGCCTACTGGGTGAGTTGCAATATATTGAATTTGCACGATCTTGTAGGCCGGATAAGGCGTTTACGCCGCATCCGGCATGAAACGATGAGTAATCTGTAGAGTTTGATTCAGACCTTCTATTTTCCGCTTATCCGTGCCCCATCTCCCATTTTCCCTCACCCACGCCGTCACCGCCTTGTCATCTTTCTGACACCTTACTATCTTACAAATGTAACAAAAAAGTTATTTTTCTGTAATTCGAGCATGTCATGTTACCCCGCGAGCATAAAACGCGTGAATTCGCGCATTCGGTACAACAAGAGAGATAAACGATGAAACCGTTACATTATACAGCTTCAGCACTGGCGCTCGGACTGGCGTTAATGGGGAATGCACAGGCAGTGACGACCATTCCGTTCTGGCATTCTATGGAAGGGGAACTGGGTAAAGAGGTGGATTCTCTGGCCCAACGTTTTAACGCCGAAAATCCGGATTACAAAATTGTACCGACCTATAAAGGCAACTACGAACAGAATTTAAGCGCGGGGATTGCCGCATTTCGTACCGGCAACGCTCCGGCTATTTTGCAGGTTTATGAAGTTGGCACCGCCACCATGATGGCATCGAAAGCCATTAAACCGGTATATGACGTGTTTAAAGAGGCGGGGATTCAATTCGATGAGTCGCAGTTTGTGCCGACGGTTTCCGGTTACTACTCCGACAGCAAAACGGGCCACTTACTCTCCCAGCCATTCAACAGCTCGACCCCCGTTCTCTATTACAACAAAGACGCCTTCAAGAAAGCAGGATTAGACCCGGAACAACCGCCGAAAACCTGGCAGGATCTGGCGGACTATGCCGCGAAACTGAAAGCCTCCGGTATGAAGTGCGGCTACGCCAGCGGCTGGCAGGGCTGGGGGCCACACTTGGCGTACT
>OAWX01000364.1_pt1 | contig 29118 bp, 18 predicted proteins | sample 1495571 | NCBI WGS metagenome assembly OAWX01 (sample SAMEA2580265, study PRJEB22360) | human gut metagenome | biome: human gut; feature: human-associated habitat; material: faeces | place: Denmark | collected 2008/2010 | reverse complement strand
TCATTGACTATAAAGAAGTAGTACAAATACGCTCTTGAGTTCTCAAACCACCACCACACCAGCAAGCCACCCCAATCTCCAAGAGCGAGGCCGCCGTGCTGAGCAGCGAGAAGTAAACTTACACGAACCTGCCGATCCACGCAACCCGGCCCCTCACGGACACCCCGCGAACCCTTGGAAGACAACGCATCCACCGGCGTGTCGAAAACACGGGAAAACGGGCGGCGAACGCCACCGCACGGCACAGGACCACAGGAAAAACCCCACCACAAACCAACACCCGGGCGTGTCACACACCGAACTATCTCATTTACGGCCAATCACCTAAGCCAACCCATCCGAGAAAACCTCCCAACTGAAAGCAGAAATTGGAGAAAGCAGAAGAAAGCAGATAAACGAAACCACACCGCCGATCGTTGTCCTGAACAAATCCAGATCTCAACTGATCGAAAGTGCGGTTTTGCATATGCGCGCGCAAGCGACGACAGAACAAGGCAGCGCAGCCAAAAATCGATTAATCAGCGCAACCGAAACGGTAGAGGGCCCAACCCTGGCCGTATTGCGAATAATCGGCAACCTTCACCAACGTGCCGCCATCCACATACGCATCAATCAATTCCTCATTATGGAAGGAATCGTATTGAGCGCGATACGGGAACGACTGCAAGCTTTGCGCTTGGTCGCCCATCGTAAGGAAGTACTCCGGAGCGTCAGTCAGCGGACATACCGTGCCAAGCACCTGCTGCCCATCGCCGGAAGCAAACGCAGTCTCCACTTTGCCGAACGGAACGGATGGCACATCGGTGCGCGCATTGATGATCGGATACAGCATGCTCGCATTGAACAGCGTCTCCGCATACATCGAGCCGTTCAACGGGTCGGAAATGATGGTGGCCTGAGTGCCAGTACGTTCCATGACCTTGCGCAGCACAGTAATCTTCTGCTCGGTGAGCTGCTCGTTGGGGTCGCTTTGGTTCAGGCTGGAATGCGCGATGATCGCGTCGCGAGCCGCAGTACGAGACGGGCATACGATCTGAGCGAAAACCGCAAGTATCGCAATCACAAGGAATGCGGCGATTGGGCCGATCCAATTGGAAGCGAAAGAAACGTTCTTCACGGAAGAAACAGCAGACGCAGAAGAAAGGGAGGGAACGGAAGAAGCGGATGCGGCACACACGGAAACGCATTCGGAAAGCGCGTTGACGCCAATGACAAGCAACGGCAACGCAACCAGCGGAAGCATGGTCATAATGCGGTTTTCATCGCGATACCAAGGAGAGCTGATGATATTCGGCAGCGCGCCAACCAACGTGACCGTGCACACATATACCAGCGTGACCAGCAGAAACGCGGCCGTCAACGCGATCACGTCACGCAGACGATCGTTGCGGCGAGGTCGAGGTGGTTCGGGCGGTGCGGATAAGGGGACATCAGCAGCATCGGAACACGAAGCAGTCGGCGGGTCGGAAGCGGAAACCAAGGAAACCGCAGCATCGGAAACCAAAGCATCAGCATCAGCGGAAAAAGCGGGAGCCACAGTGGAAACAGCAGCCGAAAACGAATCCGAAGAGCGCGCAGCAGCGCGGCGGAAGGCGCAAACGAAAGCGGCAACGGTTCCCGCAATCAGCAATAATGCGAACAAAATCGCAGGAAAACCGTCAAGGCCATCCGTGAAGCAGAACGAAATCGACTCCCACAAATTCTTGGACGGCTGATGGCTATGGAACCAGGAAGCGGGATTCGCCCAACGATCCGATTTGAACGACGTAAGCATCAGGGCCACAAACGCAACCGCGCCGACACACATGACGATAAACGCACCCAGAATCAGCTTCCACGGCAAACGCAACACAATGAACGGCACCAGAATCAGAGCATACGTGAATGCGATACGCGGGTGTGCAACGAGGCAAACCACGCCTGCGATAGCAGTGATCACAAGCCATTTCACTATATGCTCGCGTGCGGCGATCGCATCGAACAGGCGCAACGTGGCAGCGATAAGAAACGGCAGCAGCGACGTGGCGAAACCGAATGCGATCAGCGGACCGGCATTCAGCAGTCCGTACGGGTGGCACACCGAGCTGACGGCAAGCACTGGCACGAACAGTCCAATCAGATTCTGTAGAACGAAAGTAGCGTCGAAAGTGGCGTTATATTGCCGATTCACAGCTGACGATACCTGCTGATTTGAAACATTCGACGATTCAGATACGGACGACGATTCAGGCGTAGACGATGCTTGCGAAATACGTGAAATTGGATTGCCGCGATTCCAACGTTGTAGGAAATACCTGCACAATACCAGCATTCCAGAAGGGAAAATCACGCCCGAAGCGATGATCCACGTGATATTGAATGCCGCGTAAATAGAGCATTGCACGCCGAACAGCGCCGCGATTTTGATTACGAAATAAGCGCAAACATGGAATAACGGCGGATAGAACGAATTATGTGGCCACAAATGCAGTGCCGCCCCCAAACCTTCGTCAAGCAAGCGGCGAATGAAATAGTAATGCGCAGGGGCATCGCTGCTGACAATCGGCGTATTCCACACCGTGGAGGGGAACCACGCAATCACCAGGCATAGTGCGGATGCGATGCCGATAATCGACGTAAGCCACGGCAATAACACGCGGAGCGACGCCGGATGCAGCATCGCGGGACGCCATCGCAGGTCACGTTTCCGTTCGGACGGGCCGCCATTGGACGAGCCGTTCTGCCGAAGTTGAGTCTGCGCAGGCGTCTGAATCGAGCCATGATTGGCCATTACGGAACCGGTATTCGTAATCTGTTCGGAAGTCATCGATTCCATCGTAGCGAGTGCCGCAACCATGCTCAACGGTCGATTTTCAGGAATCATTCAGACTTCATGCAGGGGTATAACAGTGTTGCGCAAGAAAACAATCACGTTGGAAGCCCAAGATGATTTCACGGGACGCACCATGCGCTACGGGCCTGCCTTGCTGCGGAGCGCGCGTCCCGGCCAACGCTGACGTCGGCATGCGCCGGCGCGCAATAACAGAGAACTGGAGAAGTACCGCATGTTCGTTCTCAAGAACGCATGGGCGGCGCTCGGCCGCGTCAAATGGCGCACCGCGCTAATCGCCCTACTCGCATTACTGGTGTCTTTCTCGGCTGCCGTGGATCTGGCAGTCATACGAGCAGACGACACCGCCAATAATGAGACATACCAGTCGCAGAAAGCCACTGCGGTGATTCGGCCGACCGCGCAGACCAAAGCCAAGCGCGACGGCGCCGATTCCAGCTATACCGACAAGTACTTGACGTGGGAAAAGTACAGCACGTACGCAACGGCCGCACAGAGCAACAGCGTGACCTTCGATTACACGTTGGCAACGTCAGTGCCGGTGCGTGAAAGCAAGTCATTGCAGGCAATCGCCGCGAAAAGCGATACTAGCGAAGACAAGACCGGCGGCAATCTGACCCTGCAGGCGTTCTACACGTTGGACGCCGCGAAAATCAACGATTACGGCTACTACAAAGTGGTCAAGGGCAAGCATTTGAGCTATAAGACGCAGAGCGACGGCGTACTCATTTCGCAGGCGCTGGCCGATAAGAACAATCTCAAGGTCGGCGACAAGGTGACGGTCGGCAATCCGTCGAAGGCTTCCGAAACGTACACGTTCACCGTGCGCGGCATTTACGAATACGACAGCGACGTGCCTGAAGGCAACGGTTCCGACGCGAAATACGCGAAGGACAATCGTGAGAACGTGATCTACACGACGTATATCAACTTCGCCAAGAACGGGCTTGACACGACGGAGGCCACGGGATGGGGCGTTCCGAATCTCAATATTGTGTTCTCTCTGGCGAATCCTTCCACGTATAACAAGTTCGTGCGCTTGGTGAAGAAGGCCAAGTTAGACACGAAGACGTACGAAATCACCTCGCCGTCGCTTACCGCTTATAAGAAGTCGATCGAGCCGCTTGATTCCGCCGCTTCGTCCGCGCGCATCGTACTGTTGGCCATGACGATCGTCGGCGGAATCGCGTTGCTGGCATTGATTGTGTGGGCGGCGGTCGGTGGCCGTCGCGATGAGATCGGCATGGCGATGATCACCGGCGTAACCAAGGGCCGTTTGGGATGGCAGTTCATGCTGGAAACGTTCATGATGACGGTTCCGGGTTGGATCATCGGCTTGGGCGCCGGCGCGCTGTTGGCGAAACCGATCGGTACCGCGTGGGCTGGCGGGCAGGCTGTGACGATCACGTCCGCTTCGGTGTGGAATGTGATCTGGTACGGCTTGGGCGCATGCCTGGTGCTTGGCATCGTGGCGTTCGCGCGCGTGGCCTGCTTCAACCTGAACCAACTGTTTGAGGAACGCTCGGAGGTGACGGCATGAGTGACAATATGAACGATAAGAACGAGAACATCGACGAGACCATGGTTGACGAAGCTGTGGTTGACAAGACCGTTGAAGCCGAAGCAAACGAAACCGTCGATGATGCTGCGATCGGAGATATTGCAGCTGACGAATCTTCCGCAGATTCCATTGAATCCATCGATTTTACGGTGGTGTACGACGATGACAACGCAGCGGTTGCAGGCAACGATACTGCAGATGCCGCCGAAACCGCCGATGCTGCAAATAACGCTGCGGATACCACGAATGACGATTCGGACGTGGCTGCGAATAACGCGAATCAAGTGAAGGAAACGCTCGCTTTGCGTTCTTCCGACGCACCGACCGCACTGGAAACGCATGAAGCGGTGAAAGCCGATTCCGCAACCAGCGTTTCGTCACAGCTTGACAACGAAATCAAGCGCAATCGCAAAAAGGATGCGTTCTTCTTCAAGGCGAATCCGACGTTCGCACTCGACCATGTGACCGTGACCAATCGCAAGACCGGCCGCAATATTCTTGACGACCTGTCGTTGTCGTTCCATGCGGGCGCCACGCATGCGGTGCTCGTGGACGCGGAGGATCGCGAACAGCATCAGGCATTGCTGGCCACCATGGTCGGCATGGTGCGCCCGGACCGCGGCAATGTGATGCACAAAAGCGCCAACCTGAGCGACGTCGAACCGGTCGAAATGTTGGGGCACCGCATCGGATTCATTCCGCAACGTTTCGCTTTCCGCCCCGATCTCGACGCGGAAAGCAATGTGCTGTACGCCATGGATGCGTCGAACCGCAACTTCCTCAAGCCGAAGCCTGTGATCGCCCGCGAACTGCTCAAGCGCGTGGGCTTCGATGAAGTGACGTCCGGACTGGCAGTCGGCGAAGTAAGCGAACTGAACCAGCGTCGCGTGGCCATCGCTCGTGCGCTGAGCTGCGAGACTGAAGTGATCATCGCCGACGAGCCGACCGCTGGATTGGATGCCGACGATGCGGCCGTGGTGTTGGATCTGTTGAAGAAGTTCAAGCGCGATACCGATCGCAAACGCGCCATCATCGTGGTGACCACCAATCCGGAAGTCGCCGATGCAATGGATCACAGCGTGGAACTCGACTAGCCGCCTAGTGCAACGGGCGCACGAACATAGACTTTTCGCGCGCCCATAGGTAAGCCCTTTGGAATTCTGGTTTTAGCCAAATTCCAAAGGGCTTACGTGTTCTGAAAACGGTCTGCCTTACTCCGCGATACGCATGTGGTACTGCTCGGCGAGCGGCGTAACGTCAAGCACGCCGTATCGTTCGAGCAGCCGCAGCCATTCGCGCCTGTTGCTTTCGCCGAAACGGGCCGCCTTGCGCGCATAGGCTTCGGCCGTCAGGAACTTCGGCGGAATCGACTTGCTGTTGTACTTGTCGGCCACCATCACCACTTCCTGCTCAAGATTCATGGGCACATAGTCGGCCGGAGGCAGCGGCAACCCTTGCGATTCCACCGCTTCTTTGGTGAGTCCCACACCGGTGTGGTTGCGCGCGAACTGCGCGATCGACTCGTCAACACCCTCGTTCAACAAATATTCGTAGCCTTTAAGCCCATGCCGTACGTAATTCGGACCGTCGAATTTCAGCGGTCCACCGTCGGAACCGTCTTGTTTGAGCAGAAAATACGTGCCGATATCATGCAGCAGACCACCGATCACCACCAAATGCTCGTCGATCAGCCTCGGCGGAACGGTTCCGCCCGTAAGCCCGTCCGATGATGGAACGGAAGGAATGCGAAGCATGCCGAACGATTCGCTTCCATTACCGTCTTGCGTAAGCCTAAGGCCGAAATCGCCCGCTTTTTCAGGGGCATCGTCCGGTAGCGTGCAGCGGCGGGTGAACAGTGCGTTCTGTCTGCGTGCCATGCGACGTGCGATGTCGGCAACGACTACGCAATGTCCGTGAATCAAATCGTATGCGGCTTGCGATTGCGCGATTTTTCGATGCAGTTCGTCAACTTGGGCGAGTGTAGGAATATATCCGGTTGTCATACCGCCTATCTTAGGCGCTGTATGACGATTGCCACATGCTGAATCCGGTCGAAAAAAAATGTCTGGAAATCCCAGATGAAAATTCCAGTCGGAAATTCCGAAATACGGATTTCAGATTACGGATTTCAGATGGAACGCACACGAAATGCGCCGGTACGGTTGGAAGCGATAATCATCTGATCGTTTTCCAAACGAGTCCAGCCATCTTCGGCACACTGATCGAAACCGGAGCTGGCCACAACCACGCCCTTCAGCTGGCCTGCAGCCTGATCCGCTTTGGATTCACCGAGCGTACGATAGCGCATCACACGATAATCATGCGCCTGGTTGCCACGGCCGTACTGGTCGTAGATTTCCACGATGCGCTTGGACGTGACCTCACGACCGGCCGCGCACAGAGCGATGAACTGGTCTTGGCTCTGGATCATGCAGTTGTAGCTGGACTTCGGATAGCTTTTGCGCAGTTCGCGCACAGCCTGCGCGACCGCCTCGTCGAGTGCGAAACCAAAACCGATGTACTGCAGAATCACTGCGAAGAAAATGGCGGAATCGGAACGGCCGCCGGTAGACTGCACGATGCTCGGATCGACCGGGAACGCACGGTTGGTGATGATATTGCGGCCCTGATCGTCGGAGATATCGCCATTGTGGATGAAGCTCAATCCGTTGGCGTAGAACGGCTGCTGGTTCTCGAGAATCAGCGGCAGGTTTGAGCTGGCCAAACGCAAGTGCCACAGGCCTCCACGAGCCGGAGTGTTCGCAAGCTCGTCGAAAATCGGATCATGTCGGGCTGCGATCGTGTTCTTGTAGATGGCGGTGCCGGTTTCCGGAGTGGGAGCGCCACCGTCACGCAGATACGGCGACTCACTCGGCACGGTGACCAGCGCGGAGCCCCAGCCATCGTTGTGGATTTCGCTCAGATCGCGGAAATCGCGTACGGCCTGCATGCCGAGCACGCCATTGAGACTGGTGTTGCTTCCTGCTGCCGCGAATCCAAGTAATCTGCACATGGTTGATTACTCTACAGGGCTTGTGATGCAACGCGCGCATATGGCTATCGACATTGCTTATAGCGTGCGAAAAACAGCGGGATTCCAACGATTCTTCGCGATAAGACCATGCAAAACCTACAAAATGCCCTACGAAAACGGGCTGCACGATGATGGCGGATACGATCACCATCATCGCGCAGCCCGTTTCACGGCTTGTTTCACACGCGCTTTAGCCGCGGAGGACGCTGAGTCGCGAGGAACAGCGGCTGTATCTCAATCAGCGGATTGTAAGGCGCAAGGCCGAACCATTTGACCGGAGATCCCGCAAGACGACGAATCGCATACTTGACTTCCAAAGAAATCGCGCCACGCTGCGACACCTTCGACTCAGGCATAAGCGCCTTGTGAATCAGCACATATCGAATCGGACCGATATTCGGATCAGCATCAAGCTTCGGATAGCGGCTTTCCTGCCTCGGTAGATCCCCAGACTTCGACAAATCGTTCATGATCTGATGAATGTAAGCTGGAATCGACTGAGAAACCTTGAAACCAAGCCGAATGCGAACACGGAACATGTAATCCGTGCCGAAATTCTCAACCGAATACTCGCGAGTGAACGGCTCATCGGCGGTCTCGACGGAAACCGCCCACCAAGCGCGGGCACGTTTTGGATGGTCGGCGAAAATCGAGAAGAAGATATCAGTATCGATACGCTTCGTTTCCGGATCCGACGTGAGGTAGACGATATTGTCTGCAAAATACGGAATCGTATCGTCATCATGCAGCCGCTTCAGCACCGGTAGACATTCGGCGGGCTGCATATGACGACGCTGCGCACGTTCCAGCTTCGTGCCTTCGTTCCACGTGTACATAACCAGCAGAATCGCGAAGGTAAGCAACATCGTGAACCAACCACCATGCAGGAACTTCGCCATGGAAGCGAAGAAGAACATGAATTGGATCGCAAGGAACAACACGGTGAATACGATCGCTCCGAGACGACGCCCCGAATGCCAGATATAGACGGCGAGCAGAATGGTGGTGGTGATCATGGTGATGGTCAACGCCAGGCCATATGCCGCGGAAATATGCTCGGAATCGCGGAATAGCGCCAAAACCAACAGTGTGGAAACGCAAAGCACCACATTGACCACAGGAATGTACAGCTGACCGCGGGTACGGGCCGGGTAACGGACCTGAAGATGCGGCATCCAGTTCAGATGGGTGGCTTCAGACACCATCGTGAATGCGCCGGTGATCAACGCCTGCGAGGCGATAACGCCCGCGACCACAGAAAGCACGACGGCCACGTAACGCACGCTGGGCGTCATCATTTCGAAGAACGGATTCAAACCGTGCGTGCGGATATAAGCCGAATCATCCCAATGATTGAGCATCCATGCGCCTTGGCCGAAATAACAGAGCACAAGCGCGACTTTGATGAACGGCCACGTGAAATAGATGTTGCCACGGCCAACGTGACCCATATCGGAATAAAGCGCTTCGGCACCGGTAGTTGACAGGAACACCGTACCCATGATGGCAAGGCCAGCGGCATTATGACCGCTGAACAGGAATCTAACACCGTACACGGGGTTGAGCGCCGCGAACACGCTCCAATACTGACTGAGGTTCGCCAAGCCGACAACCGCCAAGAACGAGAACCAGACAAGCACGACCGAACCGAACGCCTTGCCGATACGCTCAGTGCCACGCGACTGCACAGAGAACAACATCAGAATGATGGCCGCGGTGATCATCAGAGTCAGCTGCTTGTTTTCAGTAAAAAGTTTTTCAAAAGCCGGTAGCGTTTCCAAGCCTTCCACTGCCGAGCTGATGGACACGGCCGGGGTAAGCACGGAATCGGCGAGGAACGCGGCTCCGCCGAGCATAGCAGGAATCGCAAGCCATGCACCGTACTTCCGAACCAACGAGTACAGCGCGAAAATGCCACCTTCGCCCTTGTTGTCGATGCGCATGGCGATCAGCACGTATTTGACGGTGGTGATAAGCGTGATTGACCAGAACACCAACGAAAGCACGCCGAGCACGGCTTCACGGTCGGCATGCGCAAGTCCGCCCTGCCCGTTGAGGAACGTCTGCATGGTGTACAGCGGCGAGGTGCCGATATCGCCATACACAACGCCCAACGCCACGATCGCCATGGCGGGCGTGATTCTGTTTGGCCCGGATTGCAGACGGCTCCACCAGCGGCCGATGGGACCCTTGCTAGCCACCTGGTCAAGGTGAGCAGCCTCCTGCTGCTTCTCCTCGTGCTGCTTGATCAGCACTTGTCGCTCTTCCTTGGTCAGCACCTTGTGCGAGACCTTCGGCGCCTGCGTGTATGTGGCTGCGTGAAACAGCGGCTCATCCTCGTTCGGCTCGTTAGCCATAACGCTACCTCCAAGTGGCGGGCCTTCCAACCCACTCCCCAAAATAAACGCAAAAAGGCACGTTAGGAGCCTTACGAAGTCTTGTCAAATCTTCACATTGTTTCTTGCGATTCCTGATCTCGCACGAAGTAGACTTCCTGTGGGTTTCTTTTTCTTATTTTTCCTCTTGTTTTTCTCTTATTTTCGGATAAATCGTTCCCATCCTGTCAATTTTCGGAATTTGTTCAGATTCCGTACACTTCGCGCGTAGTCTTTCGCGTTGCCTGCGCGACTTCCGTCAGCGGTTTATCGAGATAATTCGCCAACGACTGCAGGGTGTAGGGAATCATGTATGGCGCGTTGGTGCGGCCACGATACGGCATCGGACTTAGGTAGGGGGCATCGGTTTCGACCATGACATGGCTCAATCCGACAATGCGCGCCGACTCGCGTATACCATCGTTGCCCTTATAGCTGGATGTGCCCGAAAGGCTGAGATACCAACCGTTTTCACGCGCGATCTCACCCATTTCGGCATCACCGGAATAGCTGTGGAACACGGTCCGTTCGGGAGCGCCGTCCGCCAGCAGCGTTTCGATGACTTCCTTGTGTGAATCGCGATCATGGATCTGCATGGGCAGGTTCAATTCCTTGGCGAGCGCGATGTGCGCGCGGAAAGCTTCCCGCTGAAGTTCTTTGGCGGCTTCGCCGGTACGGAAGAGATCCATACCGGTTTCGCCTATGGCCACAACCTGATTGGGGTAGGTGATGGCAAGACGGTGCACTTCGGCCATGGCGTCTTCGAAGCTGGTGTCGTGCCAGGGTTTGTATTTGAGCGGAAGTCCGTCTGGCCCGGGCACTCCACGATGGCCGTGGAGCACGGATTCGTTGGGGTGTATGGCGATGGCCGCGTGAACGGTTTGGGGGTGTTCGCGTGCCATGTCGATGGCTGTCATGAGGTTCGGTAGTTCGCATCCGCAGTCAATGACGCCTTCGACGCCGACTTGTTGCGCTTGGTTTAGCAGTTCGTCGACGCTGTATACGGGGACTTCCGGCTGTCCTTTTTCTTGCGCTTCATGGCTCATGGCCTGCGAGAACGGCACGACGGACGCCACATGCGTGTGGTTGTCGATGACGTGCGCGTTCTCGGGAAGTGGTTGCGGTGCTGGCGCCCAGCTGCGGTCACGATGGTGTTTGCTCATGCCTCCAGCCTACGCTCGATGGCAGTCTTGCGGTTGCAGTCGACATGATTGTCGAGCAAACCGAACGGCCAGCCAATCAACCGCGGCGGCCAATCAACCGCGGCGGCGAATCGCGAAAATTCGGGCGGATGGACGCTTGGAAGTGGTTGCGTTCAGGCGCACCGTTTCCGGATCCATGCGTTCGATGGTCCACGGTTCGGCGTCCGGAGCATGATCGGGTTCGTCCGGATTCGGGAAGACCTGCTCGATGGTCCTGCCGGCTTCCAGCGGTATGTTCACCGAAGGGGTGCCTCCGCGACGCCATACGATGATGTAATCGGGTTTGTCTTCCTGTTGAATCTGCTGGTCGTTCTGCCGATTGGACGGATCGGCGTTCTGCCCGTTCGAGGCGTCGCAACCGAGCACATGCTCGTCGCACATATCCGTTTCGACGTGGCGCAAACCGACGGTAAGCCAATCGCCGTCAAAATCGGGAAGTCCAGACGGCCAGAACGGCACCATATGCTGCTGGTCGGCAAGTACACAACGATGTAAGGCGATGGCGTCGCGAACGAGCGAAAGACGCGGCTCGGTCATGCGGTCGATGAAACCAGACAGATACAGTCTGCCGAGCACGCCCGTGGCGAGCGTGAAAACGGCCGTCTCATCGTCCATCTCCTGCTGGGCGTAGCCCCAATTCCCCTGCTGTTCCGGCAGAATCGTCATGCCCGCGCCGGCCGCGATGGCCGCGTAAATCAGCGGATCGCACTGGTCGGAAGTGGATTGCAGATCCAAGCGGGACAACTGCGCATAATCGGCACGCATGGCGCCGGATCCGCAATTTTCGATCATCACATCCGGGTGACGGCGACGCAAATCGTCGAGCCAATCCAAATATGCGCGGCAATGCTCAAGCAAGCCGTCGCCAACGGATTCGGTATTCAAATCAGTGCCGACGCCGGGAATGGTGTTGTAGTCGAACTTGAAGAACACCGCGCCGAAATCGTCGATCAGACGATCAACGGTACGCGTAACATGCTCACGCGCTTCGGGGGAACGGAAATCAAGCAAATATCGACCCGAATCACACACACGCACGCCATGGCGTTGGAAGAACGCAGAATCCGGCAGCGTGCTTGCCAACGGCGATTTCGCACCGATCACTTCAGGTTCGAGCCACAGGCCCAAGCCCATGCCGTGCGCACGGATGTTTTCGGCAAGACCGCGCAAGCCGGCGTCGCCGAAACGGTTGGCGGAAGCCTGCCATTCGCCGACCATGTCCCACCAGCCGCCGTCCGTGCTGTCGTACCAGCCGGCGTCGATGCAGAAAATATCCGCGCCAACGCTTGCCGCGCCTTCGATCAGCGGCAGTTCCTTCTCAATACGTGGGTCACCGAACAGCGTGTTCATGTAATCGTTATAGACAACGAGACCTTGCGTACACTTGAACTGCTCGGCACGACCCAGTTCGCGGGCTTTGGCAACGCGCAATGCGCGACGCTGCAACGTCATTTCGGCGACGGCCTGCTGCCAATCGCCGGCCGCGATGGCGAACGACACGGGAACCGACTCGAAATCATTGCCTTCACCAAGGTTGGTGAACCAGCCGTGATTCTGATATTCCGGGCCGAATGCACTGATGTGCAGACCGGGATCATCCTCACCGACCTCCCACTCCCACGGGCCATTATGCTCAATCTGCCACATCACGGAGAAGTCGCGGGCGCGGCGCATGGAACCTTCGACCTGTACGATACCGGCCGGCTCATGCACCCCTGTGCTCCATGTGGAGGTGGAGCTCATGGCGAATCGCGAGCTGGACTGGCCTGGATTGATTTTCTGGTTGCGGTTGCGCACCTGAGTGTCTCGCAGCGGGCGGACGCGCCAATCGTTTTCCACGGCCCAGGCAGCGTCGCCCCAGAAAATATTCGAACGATGGACTTTGCCGCAGTTGACGCGCATGGGAACGGTCAGGTTCAGCGACGACACCGCTTCAATCGGCAGTTGTTTGGCGGACTGCAGGCGCGTGTGCGTGCGCACTGCGGAAAGATTAGGGAACGCTTCGAACACGGAGGTGACCACCAGTCCCTCATGCGGGTCGGCACAAACCGTTACAGGCGCGGGATTCGCAGCAGAGGCAGCCGCATCGCGCTCACTGGCGGTCGACTCGAATTCGCGGCCTTTCGGCTCAAGATCGGCATACGACGCGAACTGCGTGATCTCCAAACGGAACGGATCGGCGGAACCCTGCCCCGGTTCGGACGCGAGCGCGGAAACGAAGCGTAGTTTGCTACCGGCGACCGTGGCGATCAGCGCGAGGCGGTTGTCTTGCGAACCGGTGTTCGCGGCGAGCACCTCCACGATCGGGCGGGGATCCTTTTCCACTACAGGCGTTCCATCATCGGACAGGCGACCGTCAATGGGGATCATGCCTCGCCCTACAACGTTGCATAGGCGGACGGGAGAATCCCCCGCGATGTCGAACAGCATAGACACCACACCATTGCCCCATTCGAGACGTCCATCCTGACGAGGAAGTAGAGGGTTCAACATGCCGGCTGCCATTGCCATCTCCTTCGTGCTTCGAATACCGCCTGTTTATTGACGTGTATCGTTTGACGTACCTTCACTAGCTTAAACGGGAAAACGAGGCATGCCGTGCATGCGTGTCTATAGGCATTCAGGAAATATTCAGCAACAGGATTTCAGCAAATGCATTTTTCGGCAAAGCAAAAACGCAGCCATCGGCAACTCATGTAGCGTCTTCCATTTCGACTGCTTCGCGTACACGTTGGATCAGGAAAGCTCGGCTACGGCCGCCTTCTGCTCGTCGGAAAGTGCATAGTCATCTCATGCCGTCCAACGGGATGTTGGCCGTCAAACGTCAGCTGCGCAGGAACACCGTCATCTCGGTTTCGCCACGATTGGCCCATGCGAAATACGGAATCAGTGTGACTTCCGTCGGTTGACGTTGTGCCGGCTGCCACAGTGCGTACAGCGACTTGTCGGCGGCGCCCTGCGAGGACTCCCGCCAAGCGGGAATGGTCAGCGTGACCATTGGCAGATCGACCGGTTCCACTTCGCCCAAGCCTCGTTCGTCCTGTGCGGCGGCCTGCGCATGGAAGGTGATTTCGTTGACTTTGACGGAGTCCGGATCGGCGGCGATCGTCTCGGCATCAGCATGTAGCAGATGCAGATTGTCGCCATTGTCGGTGCCTTCCGCGCAGTAGGCCAGCGGGCCGCGGATGAAGGCGACCTTGCCTGCGTCTTCGCGTACGAGAGGATTGGCCGCAATCATCCTGACCGGCATGGGGAAGTCGAAATCGATGACGTCACCGTCACGCCAAGTACCGGTGAGGTAGAGGTAGCCGTCACGGGTGGTGCGTGTGATGCGAGAATCCTTCTCACCCGTGGCATGGATGGAGTCGGCAGCCGACTCGCCACCGGCCCAGGCAGGCAGGCGAAGGGCCAAGGCAAAGGACTCCGGAACCTGCCCCTCATCGGAGGAAGGAAGGGTCACGGTGATGGCGCCGGCGCCATTCCACGGCATACCGGCCCGCACTTCGAGGGAGACATCGGAACCGCCGAGTTTCGCGGACACCACGCCACCCATATACAGGTGCACATACAGCGTGGAGGCATCGTTGGCCACCGTGTAGGCGTACTGTTGCACACTTTCGACCATGCGGGCGATGTTCGGCGGGCAGCACGCGCAGCCGAACCACTTCTGACGGACCGGCTTGACGTGGAACTTGCGTTCGTCGCGATGGCAGGCTTCGGGCACGACCTCCAACGGATTCACATAGAAGAAGCTTTTGCCATCGAGCGCCATGCCGGCCAGCGTGGTGTTGTACAAGGCCGATTCCATGACGTCCGCATATTCGGATTTTGGCTGAATCTCAAGCATACGGCGCGCAAAGAACGCGAGTGCGATGGCCGCGCAGCTTTCCGAGTAGGCGGTGTCGTTCGGCAGATCGTAGTCGAAGGAGAACGCCTCGCCCATATGCGTGGCACCGATGCCGCCGGTGATATACAGTTTCCTGTCGACGATGTTGCGCCAGAGCGTCTCGCAGGATTCCAGCAGTGCTGCTTCCCCGGTGATTCTCGCCACGTCGGCCACGCCTGAGTAGAAGTAGGCGGCGCGCACGGCATGACCGAGCGCCTCCGTTTGTTCCGTGACCGGCTTGTCGGCTTGATAGTAGGTGTAGTTCTGTTCACGTGGCTCGTAGTTGCGACCGTCCTCTTCGGCACGGCGGCGATCTTCGAGTGCAAAGTACAGTGGTTGCTGTCCACGCTGCCATACGAAGTATTCGGCCAGGTCGGCGTAACGGGTCTCGCCGGTTACCGCAGCCAGCTTCACCAGCGCCATCTCAGCGATCTCATGGCCCGGATAGCCGTGCAGCCTGCCTTCTTCCGTACCAAATCGGGAATCGATGTAATCGGCGAAACGGCAGGCCGCATCAAGTAGCTTGCGTTTGCCCGTGGCCTCGTAGTAGGCGACCGCACCTTCGACCAGATGCCCGAAACAGTACAGTTCGTGATGGTCCTTCAGATTGGTGAAGTGGCGGTCCATGCCGTTGAGAATGTAGTAGGTGTCAAGGTAGCCGTTGTCCAGCTGCGCCGCGCACACGATGTCGATGGCCGCGTCGGCTGTGGCCTCGAGTTCGGCGTCGGGATGATGGGTCAGCGAGTAGCCGACCGCTTCGATCCACTTGGAGAAGTCGGTGTCTTGGAACACAAATCCATAGAATTTGTCCGGGTCGGGATTGGCCGGGTCTTCCGGCAGCGCCTCGAAGCCGCGGAAGGTGTATTTCGGCGGCACGAAGGCCTTGCCCTGCTCGTGACGCTCGGCATTCTGCGCGGCCGCGGCCTTGAAGTTGTGCATGCAGTAGCTGGGGGCGGCACCGGGAACGTTGTCGTTCAACGCATTCCACTGATATGGAATCACCGCGGTGCGTACGAGCTCCTGCTCGGCGGCCCAGAACGGGTCGGTGACGGTGGCGTCGCGCAGCTCTATTGGATGGCTGTGGCGGTTATGGATGTCGGTCACGAGAGATTGTCCTTCCATGCGGGGGTTGTTGTACCGGCAGGGCCGGCGTTCTGGTCTTGTCCGATGGGTTCGAGCACATGTACGTCCATGCCGGGCAGTCGGCCCCACGAGTAGACGGCCATCATGGTGGCGAAGATGAGCACGGCCACACCGAATACCATCATCAGGCCGGGCAGCGTATGCGCCACGAAGGCGACGTTGACGACGACGATCATCATGATGATGCGGCAGAGGGATTCGTAGCCAACGGCGAATCGTTTCATGGCACTACCTCGTTGTATCGCAGTTTCGTTGAAATCCCAATATTTCTATCGTCATAATCATATGCCATCCCAACTGCACGACGTGCGTAAAGATGGAGAATTCATTCCGGCACTGGGACTGATAGGTATGCGATCCCTCCGGCGTGAATGGCCTGAAATCGCTCCAGGGACCGTGCAGGTTGGTGGCTGTGACGACCATGTTGTCGCTGCAGTCCCAGCCGGTCAGTTGCGAGCCGAACCAGTAGTAGCCTCCATACGAGGCGATTCGAGGCATGATTGCGCGCGACAAGAACCACCCGTGCGTAGTAATGTGGTCGATCGCCAATGAGCCAGGATTGGATGGTGACGGGGAACGTCCACAGCAGGCGTATGACTACTTTCGTCCGCTGTATGAGCTGGCGCACGCCAGCGACCCGCAGAACAGGCCGGTCACACTGGTATGCTGCCAAAACGACTACACGACCGACATCGCCGAACGAACCATGGATGTGGTGTGCATCAACCGCTACCACGGCTGGTACAACCTGAGCGGTCGAATTCACCCAGTAGCCGGAGGAATCACCCCGCCAGAGAGGCCTTCAGCGGGGTGATTCCTCCAATCCCTGGCGGATTTACCCCGCTCAGACCTTGATCATGGCGTATTGGGAATCGTAGAGGCGATAGTAGGCACCACGCTTGGCAAGCAGCTCGGCGTGGTTGCCTTGCTCTACGATCTGCCCATGGTCGATGTAGCAGATCATGTCCGCGTTCTCGATGGTGGACAATCGGTGCGCGATGATGAAGCTCGTACGTCCCTTCAGCAGGTGGTTCAATCCGGCCTGAAGCGCCTCTTCGGTACGAGTATCGATATTCGACGTGGCTTCGTCGAGAATCAGAATGCGAGGATCGGCTAGCAGCACTCGCGCGAACGCAATCAACTGGCGCTGACCTGCGGAAAGCGTGGAACCACGCTCCTCCACCACCGTGTCGTATCCGTTCGGCAAATCCATGATGAACTCGTGCGCATGCACCGCCTTCGCAGCCGCTTCGATCTCGGCATCGGTCGCATCCAACTTGCCGTAACGAATATTCTCGCGCACATTACCAGAGAAAATGAACGTATCTTGCAGCATGACGCCCATCTGCCGACGTAACGATTCCAATGTGACCGAACGCACGTCATGCCCGTCAATCGTCACCGACCCTTCTGCAACGTCGTAAAAACGCGACAGCAGGTTGATGATCGTGGTTTTGCCGGCGCCAGTCGGACCGACCAACGCGACAGTACTGCCTGGCTTAACATGCAGATCAACCAGATTGAGAATATTGCGACCGTCAGGCTCGTAACGGAAGATGACATCGTTGAAATCGACGCGACCTTCGATTGGCGGCAGTTCGGTCGCGTCAGACGCATTGCGGATCTCCGGCTGCACATCAAGCGTTTCGAAAATACGCTCAAGATACGCGGAACAGGTAATCAGCTGATTGTAGAAATTGCCGATGCTGATCACCGGATTCCAGAAATTATTCGCATACCCGACGAACGCGATCAGCACGCCGGTGGAAACGTTTACCGCGCCGAAGCCCGTAACGCCCACATAGTAGATGAACGCGATCGTCATGACGGAAATGGTCTGGATGCCCGGCCACATGAGGAACTGAATGTGCACAGCCTTCATCCACGAGGTGCGCACGTCGTTCTGCTGCTCCTGGAAGGTTTTGAACTGCGCAGTCTCCTGAGCGAAGGTCTGCGTGGTTTTCACGCCGGCGATCGACTCGTGGATGAATGCGTTGAGATTGCTCTGCTTGTTCGACAGCACCTGGTACGCGCGGCGCTGGAAATGTTGCAATATCAGCACCCATGCGATCAGGAACGGGAAAAGCGCAAGGCTGAACAGCGCGAGCCGCCAATCGACCACAAACATGACCACCAGAGTGATCAGGAACGTGAACGCGTCGGAAATCACATTGATCAAGCCGGAACTCAACGTGTCGGAAAGGGTGTTCACATAATTGACCACGCGAATCAGGATTTTGCCGTGCGGACGCGAATCGAAATAGCTGAACGGCAGCGTTTGAATATGCGTGAAAATATCGCGACGCATATCTTTCAACATGAGCTGACCAACTCGAGTAATTTCAACGGTACGATAGCGCAATCCGAACTCGTACATCACGATAAGCACTGCCATCAATCCCGTTAATTCACCAAGTAAGGTGAGATTTTTCGACGGAATCGCACTATCGATCATGATTTTCGTCAAATATGGCACGACTACCGCGATGCAGCTCATCATTACGACGACGGCAAGAATGCGTGCGATACGTGACATATATGGTTTTAAATAGACGCCGATACGCAGAATATCGCGCAGATTAATCTGCTCTTCCAGTTCCTCGTCTTCACGGAATGTATTACGTTTTGCCATGGGGTTTCCTCCTTTCTTGCCTTGGTTGCGTTACGCTTCGAAACCATGGGAACGACCAGCCTGCAGGCCGAGCTGCTTGTAGTAGATCTCCCAGTAGCGGCCATGTGCGGCCACGAGTTCGTCATGCGTGCCGCGCTCCACAATGCGGCCGTGTTCGAGCACGAGAATCAGATCGGAATCTTTCACTGATGAAATACGGTGTGCGATGGTGACGATGGTTTTCTGCTCGTCCAGCTCGCGCAGGTGACGTTGGATTTCCGCTTCCGTTTCCATATCGACGGCGCTGGTCGTGTCGTCCATGATGAGGATCGATGGATTGTCGGCAAGCGCGCGGGCGAGGCTCAGGCGCTGTTTTTGGCCGCCGGAAAGGCCGACGCCACGCTCTCCAACCACGGTATCGTAGCCTTCCGGCATGCTGCGGATGAAGCCGTCCGCACCGGCGATGGTGGCCATGCGGCGAATGTACTGTTCATCGTATTCGCGCTGTTCGCCCACGCCGAAGCTGATGTTGCCGCCGATGGTGTCGGAAAACAGGAACGTGTCTTGCGCGACGACGCAGACTTGCGAGCGAAGTGTGGCGAGCGGCCAGTCCCGCGCGTCGACGCCGTCGATGAGTACGCTGCCTTCGGTGGGGTCGTAGAAGCGGGAGATGAGGTTGACGAGGGTGGATTTGCCTGCGCCCGTTTCGCCGAGAATGCCGAGTTTGGCGCCTGCCGGAACATGGAAATCCACATCTTCAAGCACGGGGGTATTCGGTTCGTCGGGGAAAGCGAAGCTGACATGCTGGAAGTCGATGCTGCCGGCGATGCGGGTCGTGTTAGTCGTTACCTGTGTTGCCTGCGCAGCTTGTATTGCCGATGTTATAAACGTCGCCTGCGATTGCGAGGCGTTGCCAGTTGCATCGTTTACACCGTTGGCATTGTTCGCATTCGGAGTTGCGGTATTTGCGTTTGCGCCGACTCCCGGCTTTTCCGTGATATGCGACTGAGAGGTGAGCAGTTTGCGGATTTTGATGCAGGATGCGTTGAAACGCTGCCAGTCGTTGATCAGCCATCCGGATTGGCGCACCGGTCCGTCGATCATCCACAGGTAGGAGTTGAACGCCACGAGATTGCCGAGCGTCATGTGACCGGTGATCACCAGGAATCCGCCGAGGCCGAGCGTGATCAGCTGCAGCGAGAAGCCGAGGCCGTCAAGCCACGGCATGTATTTGCGGCTGTTGTAGGCCTGAGCCATGTTGCGTTGCATGTAGTCGTCGTTGCGTTCATCGAATTTTTCGGTTTCATACGGTTCGCGTACGAACGCTTTGACCACACGGTTGCCTTCGATATTTTCTTCAACCATCGAATTCATTTCGGCGAGCGAATTGCGGATGGCGAAGAACAGCGGCCTCGCGTGCGTAGAAAGTCCGCGTGTAAGAATGAAAATGAACGGCGTAATGCACGCGAGCGCGAGCGCGAGACGCCAGTCGATGGTGAACATCATGGCGAGAGCGCCGACGAACATGACCACACAGTCGAGCGCCTGGTAGCTCACCCAGCTCAACGCGTGGCGGATGGCGTCGGTGTCGGAGGTCATGCGGCTCATAATGTCGCCGGTGCGTGTGTGGTTGAAATACGTGAAGTCAAGTTCGTGCAGTTTCTCGTATTCGTCGCTGACGAGACGAAATACGGAGTTCTGCCCGAAACGTTCCATCCACATTTGGTAGCCGTAGCGTGAGGTGACGCGCACGATGGTGAACACGATCATCATGATGCACAGTCGCGTCAGTTCGCTGACGTGTCCTTGCACGATCACACGGTCCACGATGAGACCCGACAATAGCGGAATGATGAGAGCCATGGTGTTGTTGACGCAGAACAGCACTATCGCACCGACCACCCGTGGCAGGTCGGGTTTGCAGTATGGCAGGATCCATTTGAGGTTGCCTGCTTCTTTGTTACGATTCGGATCGACGTACATACGTAGCGTTCCTTCAGATTGTTTGCTTGGGTATTTGGGGTTTCGTGGGCTGTTGTTACGTTGATTCGTTGCTTTTCGGCTATTCGTTGCCGTTACGATTCACGTCCGTCGTTTGTCGAGCGTCCCGTTGCCGTCTCTCTCGGTCGAAACCCCTGTTCGGACTCGTAAACGCGACTTATTCTATGCGAACCGTTTTTCGATGCAACGTAGGTGATTCCGGCGTGTCGCAATCGCAATAAAAGCAACGCAGGCACCGTTACATAAACTCGCTGTGAGCGCAACGAAAATATGGATGATTGCGGTAGCGCTTTCCGTATCGAACCGATACGATATATCGAAGCGCGGCATTCCGATGACGGCAACGACCGCAATCGTATGAAAAACACGAAAGGACGGCAATGATGTCGGACGAACAGGCACTCATCGCACAATATGCGGAAAAATATGGTCTTACCGACGAGATGATCAAGCATGCGGAACGTTGGACGGAAACCGACGGCGATCTTGCGGGACTTTCCGAAAAGCGAGTCCGCGGAATTCTTGACCTGCGTTTCAGCGCGATCGCAGTTGACACTCCACGTTCCGAACTGTGGCATACCCCGGACACGATCGATGTGATTGAAGACCTTCCATACCTGCCTGACGGCGGTTACGATACAGAAGCCGGGCAGTGCCGCGGACACTTGCTTGATCTGTATCTGCCACATGATGCTGTACTGCGCGCCGGGCACACGACACCGGTGTACATCGATATACATGGCGGCGGTTTCACCTACGGATATAAGGAACTGAACCGTAATTTCAACGTGCATCTGGCCGATATGGGATTCGCCGTGTTCTCACTGAATTATCGCCCGGCCCCGCAGACCGACTTGAGGGGTCAGCTGGCGGATGTGCAAGCGGCATTACGTTGGATCAAGGCGCATCTGGCCGATTATCCAGTCAATCCAAACGCCGTATTCCTCACCGGCGATTCGGCCGGCGGCGCATTGACCATGCTGACATTGGCCATTGAAAACAGCGCCGAAGCTGCGGCCGCGTTCGGCATTGACGAGCCTTCGGGCATCGGTTTCGCCGGCGCGGCTCCGGTTTGCGGCGTGTACAGCCTGGCTTCCAAGCAGACCGCCGACGAAGTCGGCTTGGGCTCTACCGCATTCTCCCCAGACACGCGAATCGCGCTCGACGAAGCTCTTGGCACGGAATTCTTCGCCGGCCTCGAAGCGGCTGATCCGCGATTCCTCACCGCAGAAGGACTCGTCAACAACGTTGACCTGCCGCCGCTGTTCATTACCACCTGCAGCGACGATTTTTTGGAGGCAGATAATCTGGCGCTTGCCACGGCCCTATCGCGCAAGAGTGCCGATTTCGAACTTTTCGACCCGAAAACAGGCCGTCACGAAGCATTGGGGCACGTATTCGTGATCGGCATGCCATGGCTGACGGCCAGCGTGGATTGCCTCGAGCGCATCCGTGATTTCTCATACGACCGCTGCTGAATCACAAACGCTAACACGCAACCACACATAATCGCAGACCGCCAACGGTCGGCCATACGCAAACAGGCGCGTGGCCGACCGTTTCTTTTCATGCGCCTTTTACGCAACCGAAAACACCAATCGCAATCGCATGCATCCTGTTCAGAAAAGAAAAAGCCGGCGGAGAGAAAGGCCGCCGGCTGAGAGAGAGAAGAGAGAAGAAGGGTTCAGTTATGGGGTTCTTCGGGAACCTCGCCAGCTGCCGTAACCGCTGACATGTTCTATATAACCGCCCAAGTCTTGGAAGAATGATGCGTGTTCCTGTCAATTCGCTGGGAAAAATGTATCGAACATGTAAGCGGAACATACACATTCGTGAATTCCGTCGAATGATCGCAACATTACTTCCGATTTGTCCAATCGCACGTCCATATCACTCACCCACTCTGCAAAATCATCCAGTGAAATGGACAATTCTGCAATAATCGCAAAATCATCCATTTCACTGGACGATATGTCGAACTTAAGATGCTGCCACTGTCTTTCTCGGAATACCGAAATGCATTGCAATCAACAGCAAATGACAATGCGCTGTTCGACCGGTATCTCACATATGGAGGACTCCCCCAAGTCATGCAGGCACAAAACGCAAGTTGCACAGACAGCACAACACCCCCGAACCGACCGGATAGACCGGAAATCGCAGGTTCGGGGGCGAAAATCAGCGGGGCTGACGGAAGTGGCGATCGCCAATCGGCGTGAACGGTGTGTGCGGCTCAAGCTGATACCAGTACGCGACGGAAGCAACGTCGTCCTGACGCTCGAAATTGCCACCCTCTTCAGTGCCGATCTGCTGCCATTCCACACGCAGATCGTGCTCGAAATAAATCGGATCGGGAATGTGCCAGCGATACAGTCCGCGGGTCACAGGCGTATTCACATCCCAATACGCGCTTTCGCGATGCGAGGCGAGACGCTGTGAGTAGAACGGGAATCCGACGTACGGCGCGCAGAACGTCTGCTCATGCATGCGCCCATGCTCGTCAAAATCAGCGAAACTCCACGCACCACCGAAATAATCCTCAGCACCAGTACTGCACCATGTAGGGTACTGGTCGTCTCCATCGATGTACATTTTGACTTCACCCTCGCCCCACCAGCGGCTTTCCAACGCGGTGAGCGCCAGATACGTGCCAATATACGCGCCACGCCCCTGCACGCCATCAAGCACCACATAATCGCGAGCCAGTTCGGTGACACGTTCGCGACGCCACTGTGCATGGAAACGCATGGTGCCGGCCGGAAGCGAGTCATATTCGGTGTAGTCAATCTGGTAGAAGAACGCGGGAACGTCTTCATTGTGATCGTTGCGGAGCACGATGCGCGCATGTTCGAACGGCATGGAGAAATAGCAGTTGAAACCGCGATTGGGTACGACCACCACCGGCATCGAATTGACTCGGCAGGCCTGCGCGTGGCCGCAGCAAAAGAAGTCGCCGATCGGGCATTGCACGGACGGGGTTTCCTCGCCATCCCAATAGAATTCTAGGATCAGGTTACGAAGCACGTTCGGGCCGGTAGGCGACGTGCGATCGGTGACGGTCATCCAAATATGGCGGATCACGCCCGGACCGTCCACATTCATCAAAGTGACACTCTCCCCCGCTTTCACGGTTTGGATGCAGGGGCTGCCTTTGCGCGACGGGCCAAGTGCACTGGCCGCAGTGGCCGCAGTGCCCTTGCCGCCTGTGGGATTCTCGGCGTTCACACAACGCGTGCGTCCCGGCGCTGTAACCGCAAGCGAGTCCAGCGGATTGCGCGCGGAGAACGCACCCAATGAATCGACCTGCATATCATGATACGAACTTTGCTGCATAGCGCTCCAATCGTTATGTTGAGTCATCAGCGCCCCTTTTCCTGCTATTTTACGGCACCCACAACAGTGCCTCACAGAGATTCGATCCAAAGCGGTCAACGCCCAGAACGTCACGACCGCATTGAATCCGGCGAACACCGCGTTACCCCAATTATGCGAAAACGTATCGGCATAGAACACCATGCACGAATAAATAATGATCACCCACGGCATCGTCACATACAATGCCGGAGAAGCGGTACGATTATTGACCTTCAGCGTACGCGCGAACGGAATCTTCGTGTTCGTCATGCCCTGCTGAATCGACTTGAGCGTACCGGAAAGATTCACCGTCAACGAACATTATGGACGCAAAATGGTTCAGACGATTACGTCAACGCGTCCAATGTTCTTCGCCATGCGATTGAAGACAATACGATTCCCGTACGCCTCGCGCGAAGCAGATCATGCAGCGCACGCTCGATATTTCGCGCGATAATGATGCGTTCCATGTGGTGTTCGATGGCGTGGAGACTTTGGATCAGGTTGAGTTCATCCGTTCCATTGGAGGCACGATTGCGGAGGGCACGCTGTTGAGCAACGCCATGAGCGCCAACGAATTCCTCATGCGTCTCGAAACCATGGGCACTTCATTGCCCGAAGCCGCCCCGAGGCAAGCTGAGTAAAGAGGATTCTCGTTTGCCGCACAACTGCTTTATCTCGTGAAATGCTTGAAGGAAATATAGCAGGATGGGATCATATGTGCTAAATTAATTAGTAAACCTGTTTAGCCAATGACGGCTTTGAGGAGGATTCGAATGACCACTATCAGAGAGATAGCAAAACGGGTAGGTTTCTCCCAAGCCACTGTTTCGAGGGTTTTGAAGGACGATCCCACCTTTTCGGTGAAGGATTCCACCCGCGAGAAAATCCTAAACGCCAGTCTGGAAATGGGGTACAAGAACGTACCGCAATACCAACGCATCACCATTCCGCAAGATGTTGCGATTCTCGACAATGCCGTTCCCGACGAGGGTTTGCAGGACGCGTATTTCGACGAGTTGCGCGAAGTGCTCGTCAAGCACGCCGAAGAGCAGCTCATGAACGTGACCATGCAGAAGGACGCGGATTCGCTGATCGCCAACGCCGACAAATACGCAGGCTTCATTTCGATTGGCCCGTCGCCGTTGGATCGTAAGACGTTGCACCGTCTGCATAAGAAACTTCCCCACGGCGTCTTCATCGACATCAATCCTGCGCCGGCATTGTTCGATTCGGTGCAACCCGATTTGGAACAGACGATCTTGGATGCGATTGACGCGCTTATGGCGTCCGGCTGTTCACGAATCGGCTTTATTGGCGGCTTGGGCAACATTATGGGCGAGCATGAATATCCGGAAGACGTTCGTACGTTCGCATTTCGCAATTGGGCGCTGCGTTTGGGTTTGGATGTGAAGGGATTGGTGTATGCGGATGGCCCGTTCACTGTGGAAAACGGCCGTTTGCAGGGGTGTCAGTTAGTACAGGATCATGCTGATGATTTGCCCGATGCAGTGATCGTCGCCGCCGATCCGTTGGCGGTCGGCGTGCTACAGGCGTTTGCCACCGAAAATGTGATGGTACCGCGAGATATCAAAGTAATCAGCATCAACAATCAGGAGATCGCGAAATACACGTCTCCCGCATTATCGTCGTACGACATCAGCCAGGACGAACTTGCGAAAGCCGCAGTACTCATGCTTGCCGAAGCACTGACCGCCAACCGCAAAATCAGCCAGCATATGCGAATCTCCACCAGTCTCGTCGTCCGCGACAGCTTCACTCCGCAAGACTGAAAACAAAAACTCGAGATACAGCAAGGACCGGCATCCTGTTACGAAGCCGGTCCTGCAATTACGTTTCAGCAATCGCGTCTCAACGAAGGAGGTGGGCGTCGCACCAGACGTGCTCGACAGCCCAAGTGGCGGGGTTGAGCAGAAGCACGTCGGCAGCATAGCCGGGGGCAAGCAGGCCGAGCGGCTGCTTGGTGACCGGGTTCGCACGATCGAAACCGAATGCTTTGGCCGGAGTCAACGTGGCGGCTTCCACCGCGTCGGTAGGCGTGAATCCTAATTCGAGCACCGCACGCTGAACAGCCTTTTCCAACGTCAACGTGGAACCGGCTATCGCACCATTCGACGCAAGACGAGCATGACCGTCAATCACATTCACATCCAACGCACCCAGCAAATAATGACCATCCGGGCAATCGGTGGCAGCCATAGCATCGGTCACAAACGCAATGCGATGCGGGGCGAAGCCAAATCCCAAACGCACCATCGGATCCTGCACATGAAAACCATCATTAATCAACTCAACAGTGACGCGCGGATCCTCAACAGCAGCCGGAATCGGACCAGGCTCACGATGATGCAAACCATTCATCGCATTGAACATGTGCGTCATAATGCCAGCACCCGCATCAAAACCTCTGCAGGCGGTTGCATAATCGGCATCGCAATGTCCCACCGCAGGAACCACTCCAGCCGCAGCAAAACGACGAATCGCATCAATGCCATGCGGTAGTTCGGGGGCGATGGTGATCTGTCGCAAACAGCCGTTCGCAGCATGCAAAAGCCGATCAACATATTCGGGAACCGGATCTTTCAAGCATTCCGGATCATGCGCACCTTTGCGAGACAACGCAAGGAACGGACCTTCCAAATGCGCTCCAAGAATGTCAGGGCGAGCACCCATCATGCCACGCACGGTTTGAAGATTGGCGCACATCACGTCGAGCGGGTTGGTGATCAAACTGAGCACCTGACGGGTGGTGCCGTGCATCATATGACCTGCGCGGGCCATGCGTATGCCTTGCACACCATCATCGAAGGAACTCCCCCACGAACCGTGCGCATGAATGTCGACGTAACCGGGAGTCATCATGCGGCCTGCAGCGTTGGTCACGAAACCGGCCGAACCGGTCATGGAATCGCCGGAACCAACCGAACTGACCGAATCGGAATCAGCATCGGCATCCAAACCGACGCTTGCGCATGCCGCAGCAAAATCATCGTCCCGATTCCCAGTCGCCATAATCGCGCTACCATCGGAAACCAACCAATAATGTTCCGCAACACCTCGCGCATCGACTTTGCGCGCATTGTGAATCGCAAACGGACGGGCCGACTGCGCTAACGCAACGTCCACCTCATTCGCAAACCGCTCCCGATACTGTTCCATATTCAAACCTTCCGACTCACTCACAGCCATATTCCTCAATTAGCATCCAATTCTTCCAGTCAGTGGAAGAATTACCCCGCTGACAGGCCAAAAACGTCCAGAATGTTCCAGTAGTTCGTTCGGCATGGAGGTTTGCGCGTATACGCGACCCAGGAAGAAGCCGAATGGCGAAACGCAACACGGGATGATGATCGCCAGCATGGTGTTAATCAGGTGCAGTGCATGGAAAATCGAGTACTGCGGAATGGTGAGTATGCATCCCATGACCACGCCGATGGCGATGGCGTCGGGAATCTGGTCAAGTCCGACGGCAAACCACAATCCGTTGCTGCTAGTCAGCTGCGATGGGGTTTTGGTGGATGCGATGATAGCCCAGTAGATCAGGAACAGGAAGTAAATCAACGCTACGACGAGCACGATTACGGTAAACAACAACATGACGCTTATCCGCAGCACGGAACAACGAAAAACCTCTCACCAGAATCATGCGAGGCTGCGCCTTTTAAGATTTGCCGTTAGGTTAGTAGCTAAGTAAATTAGATGGCCCCGCACCAGCCAGTGTTCTCCAATTCACATTTGACGGACATCGACTTTCCCATTAAGAGACGCCACTCTGGGAGATAGACACGCCCCTGACATTGACTTCATGTTCACACTCAACCAGGGCAAGGTCGAGTGTGAACATGAAGTCAGCTTGAGTCGATCAGAGCTGAATCACGACTCCCTCCCAACGAGCGAGCTCGCCACGAGCGATCGATTTCACGCCATGTACGGCATCATAGGTGCTGAGCAGTATCTGCGATTCCGCGACGCCATCGCCGAGCAGCTCCGCCACTTCTCCCGGCAGGCCGGCGGATCTATCGGTGAGATTGACGACAACAAGAATCGTATCGTCGCCGCTGGTACGGGTGAAGGCATACACCTGCTCGCTGTCCGCCGCGACCAGATTCCACTCGCCCGTTGCGACGGTCGCATTGTCGTGGCGCATGGCGATGAGCTTCTTGTAGAAGCCGTACACGGAATCAGGATCGTCGAATTCCTCGGCCGCGTTGATCTCCACGTGGTTCGGATTCACGCCGATCCACGGTTCCGTCGCCGCGTCCGCCGCGGTGAAGCCGGCGTACCTGGAAGCGTCCCACTGCATGGGAGTGCGCGCGTTGTCCCGCCCGATGAGCGCGAGGGCCGCCATCATGGACTCGGGCGACTGGCACCTGGCCTCCTCCACGCGCTGGCGGTAGGCGTTGATGGCCTCCAAGTCGCGGTACTGGCCGAGGCTGGTGAAATGGGCGTTGGTCATGCCCAGCTCCTCGCCCTCGTAAATGTACGGGGTGCCGCGGTGCATGTGCAGCAGCATGCCGAACGCCTTGGCGCTCAGCTCGCGCGACTCACGGTCAGAGTCGTTACCCCAACGGGACACGACGCGCGGCTGGTCGTGGTTGCAGAAGAACAGGCTGGCCCAGCCAGCATTCCTCACGGCCTCCTGCTGTCTGCTCATTCTATCTTGAAGTTTTTTAGGAACAAAAGCGTGTGTATCCCATTTTGATTCGGGGGATTGATCGATACTGACGTGGTCGAACAGGAACAGCATGTCGAGTTCCTTGTGGGCTGGATTGGTGATGAACTCGTTGCGTTCCGGAGTGATGCCCGGCGCCTCGCCGACGTTCATGTAGCCCTCACGGCCCTCGAACACCTCGCGGCGCATTTCAGCGAGGAACTCGTCGAGCCGCGGACCATCGGAACAGAACGGGCTCGCGTTCGTGTATCCCTCTTCGCCTATCTCTCCTTCGGATAATTCCGAGTCGACCTCTCCGGGCAGCCGTCCGTGGCTATCGAGATGTTTCGAGATCAAGGTGATCACGTCCATGCGGAAGCCGTCGATGCCACGGTCCATCCACCAGTTCATCATCCTGTACACGGCCTTGCGCACCTCCGGATTCTCCC
>OAWX01000341.1_pt1 | contig 30281 bp, 26 predicted proteins | sample 1495571 | NCBI WGS metagenome assembly OAWX01 (sample SAMEA2580265, study PRJEB22360) | human gut metagenome | biome: human gut; feature: human-associated habitat; material: faeces | place: Denmark | collected 2008/2010 | reverse complement strand
CTGTGCAACATTTAACTCACTGTAATCACGTAACAAAATATCGCATACGGCAGGTTCATTCTCCAGCGCATCCAGTACATAGCGCCCATGCCCTGCGGCAATGTCAACCACGCGGATGGCTAAACCTTTGGCGTGGAGATCGGCAACGGCTTGTTTAATCAGCATTTGTAAATGGGTTTTGCGCTGGCGAATACCGCGCCAGCCAACACTGTTCAGGTAGATTTTGTCGACTAAACGCCCGAATGCGTTACTACCTTGTGGTTGATTTTGATAGACATAATCCAGCGAACTGCCTGAATCAAAGCCGGTGCTCATTCCGAGATGCAGGCCCGCAGAGTGCGCCCCGAACAATTTCATCGCCATACGCATAAAGCGATACGCCAAATCAACCGGCGATAATGGCACGGGTCCACCAGAAAGTAGCCGCCATCGATCCGCTGATGGTCCTGTGCAGTCTTCATGCTGATAATCAAATTTTTGCGATTTGTTAGCATATAAATGACTAATAAAGCTTTGCATTTTTTCAAATGCCAGCGCCCTGTTCTCTTCACCCAACGTGTCGTGATAAAAGCCTGGCAGCAGATGCAGCTCTTTGAGAGGGCTACGTAAACGCTGATAAAAATCGATCTGCGGTTGGCGATGCACCACATAGTCATCGCCTGATATCAGAAGTTGCGTGGGGAGCGTAATCGCCGCCGCATCGCTAACAATACGTTCAGACGTTTTATAGAGATCGAGCAAGATATTGACGGCAATCGCCCGTGTGATCAGCGGATCATTATTGAAACTCGCCACCCGTTGCCGATCGTGGGTCAAATAGCGTCCTTTCACATAGGAATTAATAAAAAACAGACCACGCAGACGATGCCATAACGCCAGCGCAGGACGTGCCAGCGGCACATACAATTTAACCTTAAAGGCCGGAGAAGCCAGCACCAGCCCGCGAATTGCAGGCGCATAATCATGAACCCATGTGGCAACCAGCACTGCGCCGACGCTTTGCGCGATCACAACCACCTCTTCCAGTCCAACCTGGCTGTCGCTGGCAGCAAAACGGACAAATTCATCGACATCCTGCACTGAACGCGCAAGAGATGGGCTATAACCACGCGGCCCCGAAGTTTTTCCATGCCCCCGGGCATCCCATGCATAAAAAGCAGTATCTGGCATCGCCAGTTCATCAACGAGATGTTGTAGACGACCAGAATGTTCATGACCCCGATGAAATAAGACGATGACCTTTTTCGCCCCGGGCTGTAAAGCGGGCCAGTGCCGATAAAACAACGCTGTATTATCACTGGTGGTAAAAAAATGTTCCCCAGGGATGCGTGAATTTTCCATTTTCTCTATTTTCCTTCAGTAACAGCTGTAGCGAATAAAATAAAAAAATACCGGAGCGGTGAAAATTAATGAGTCAATCCTGTCAAGGAGTCCGCCATGTCCTGGTAATAGTTTTCCACTATCTTTAACACCAATATCTCGTTTGATGGCTGACATCACGACATCGCCGCAAAAACCACTAATACCAATTAACAAACCCGCTAATAATGCCTGTAATGTATTTAGCGGTGTCAGCAACGGTCCAATAATCAGTGACGCAATCATGGTGGTGATGACGCCCCCCACCAGACCCTCCAGCGTTTTTCCCGGGCTGACTTTGGGGACCACTTTTCTTCTGCCGCAGGATTTTCCCCATAAATACTGTGCAATATCGTTTGACTCGGTTAATGCCAAAAGAAATAACACCAGTAACGCCCCGCCCTGGATATTCATGGATGGAAACATTAATAACCAGGCGGCATGACTCAAGGCGAAAACGGTCATTATCCAGCCCCAAAAAATAGCGCTCACGGTATGCAGAAAACCGGAGGGTTCACCCACAAAAACTCGCCAGGTGGCTGATATCAGAAACCCAGACAAAGGTATAAATAACAGAAACAGCTCAAAGCAATTAAAACCGATAAGCAAATAGTTAAGAGGAATAACCCAATATAACCACCGCGGAAAATGTATGGATATAAGCGTACAATATTCTTTCAATGCCAGAAAACTTATCAGCGCAAAAAACGTCAACGTCATCCAGCGTGGACCTGAAATCACCAGTGAAAAACAAATGACGATGCCCCACCAGGTACGAATACGTAATGTAACCTCACCCCCTTTTCTCTCCGGTAACCGCCATAGCAGAAAACGGTTTATCAGCGTTGCTAAAATTAACAACGTGAAAAGTGTTGCCAGAGATTTTTCCAGCATTATCTTTCAGCACTCATAAAAAGCACACTCCGACAACGATTAATCGCAGTCCAGAGAAGCAGAATTGAAGCAATGCTCCATAAAAGATTATTCCATTGCATCCACTGTGGATAAATGGAAACGGCCAGCCCCCACAACCCAAATATTAACGCACGATCGCTTTTGCCGAATGGACCGGCATAACTGCGAATACCGTTAATTGTCTGCGCGAGTAAACCACAAAACTCAGTCAATATGGTGCAAAATAACATGAGTATTACGAGTAATGCGTTACTTTCCGGTAAAAATAAAAACGGTAAATAGAGCGCAATATCGGAAATAACATCGCCAGTTTCATTCAAAATCGCCCCCAGACGTGTTTGCTGATTGCACTCACGCGCCAACATGCCATCCAGCGCATTGAGCGCCATACGGATAAAAAGCACGATGGGCAATAGCAAAAAGAGGATGGGTTGTGCCACCAACACCAACAGCAATCCGGTAAGAAGAGAAAGCGCCAGTGCAGCAAGAGTGATGTGATTCGCTGTAACGTGGTGCTTGTAAAGCCAAAACATCGTCGGCCTTAACAGCGACTGAAAGAGCGGTTTTATCTGGTAGAGCGTCATTATCAATCCTTGATAATTCGGTTTGCGCTATGGTGCATCAATTCCCCTGACGGAGATATCGCAACACGCCGCTTCATTAAAAATTCAGAATATATCAAGGTATTGGGGACTCACTGTCAGGAATAATTATCCCCAATTAATCAAAGGGTTAAGAAATATTACGTTGTGGATCAATACAACTCATCAAGTTTTCTCATCGCTTGTTCCCGTATTGCGCGCGTCTTACCGTTAAGCGCCAGCTGGCGGACTAAATCCAGTTCAGGGTTAACAAGCTCTAACGCCAGCAAAGGATCACGTTTCAGCCTCGCCTTTAATACATCAACTGGAAAACGGGGATTATTCATCGCCACAATCCACCACTCGGGATCAATTTCTGCCGCCAGTACTGCAGGCGGTGTGTGGCGGTTGTTAAGTGCGCCGAACTTGAAAAATGTGAGATTGCTTTTCGCCAGTGTACTCCACCATATACGATCCGGTTGTTTTGCCAGTACATCCAGTTGTGCTAACGCATCGGGGTCGAGTGCATAATAGACGCGTAATGCTTCATCAACCTGCGCACGGGAGCTGTTTTCCTGCCTCAGAAAAAACTTCGCCCAAATATCATTGCGTGGCGTATTTTGCTGTAATTCCTTGAGGACAACAGCGGGTAAATTATCCCAACTAACTAATGCACTCTCTAAAAAGTCCCAGTCTTCCAAACGTATCAGGGCGGTGGCATTTAATAGCATCTGGTCATCAACTTCACCGTGGCTGATAAGCTCAGACAAAATCATATCAGCGCTGGTTTCATACGCAGCTGAATCTGCTTTCGGATTATTTTTCCGATGCGATAAAGCACGTTGCCAAATTTTTTGTTTCATCGACGTGCTCAGATACTGATTTTTCGCCAGATTACTCCACCCCTCAGGATCGTTGAAACGTGTCAATAACCGTTGTAAAGCAGCGTCAGAGTGAATTACCTGCATATCCCGACAGCAAAAGTAGGCAGGGGATTTTTTCTCCATCCTTTTAACAAAATTAAACTGTAAGTTATCTGGCAATGCTAAAAATAACACACGTATTAGATCATCGTCATTCTCGAATTTTTGGTATAAATAGGCTGCAACTTTGTCACTCTCTTGTGGCGTCATCCGCAATAATTGACCATGGTGTTTCATCTCTGCCAGCTTGAACGTTAAGCTTGTGACAACATTGTTTGATGAATCGTTCGCCAACTGCATTGCCTGATTGTAGGTGAGTTGTCCTCCAGCACCGACCTGACGAATAGAGGAATCATCACTGCGGATATAGCCATCAATAATGGATTCAGGCAATAACCACGCATCTTTATAAAGCTCCTGAATGATCATATCCCAATCTCTTTTCGCCAGAGTCATTACGATATCCAGAGGGAGATTTTCACGTAGCGCAAGATTCAACGGACCGACACCATCAGGTAGACGACTCATTCGCGTCATTATTTCGACAGAGAGCGGTTCACGGTCGAGCAACCCCAGAACAACAGGCTGGTAACCCAATTGCTGATCGGTCAACTCCAGAATCTCATTGTCAGGCATATATCTCGCCATACTTTCAATCGTTTGTTCATCATTGCTATTAATAAGTTGTTTGCGTAGGTTAGCTGAAATTCCTTTAAGCCTTGGGAGAGTTCGCATTATGGCAAGATCAAATGTCGCAATATCTCGTCCTTCAAATGCAGCAACGTTGCCTTCATCCAGCATTTGCAATTCCTGCACTAACTCAGGAGAAGGCTTAGGGCGAAACAGCGCTTCTTTTTTCATCTGATTACAGACATTCCCTGCCATGCGAATATTGCTTCGCTTAAAAATTTCTTTCAGAGCATCTTCATCATTTATTAGACCCCAATAATATGCATCAGGATTTATTATCATCAGCGCTTTTTTGACATTTTCAGTGTCATTTTTGTCACTCGCACGGACCATGAATTCACTATTTGTCGAAGACGCAACAACAGGTGCAATTATGTCATTGATAAATATCCCACGCGCATTAATACCCCCTTAATCGTAGACGGATTATCGTAATATGAGTCGATAAATACCAGTCCACTTGCATTTATCGAACCGGTAATTAACAGTGGTGAATCCGTAACTATATTCGTTGCCGTCACGTTACCGAGAATAACCCATGGATTAGAAAGAGAGAAAGTGGAAATATTACCTTTGACTGTCAAATTGCCAAGAACAATCAATTTTTGATTACTCTCTATATTACCTTCTACCACTAAATCGCCACGATGCACTTTCCAGTCCGATGCAGATAAACCGAAGGGGACAAGATTCACGCTACTGTTGATAGCTTGTTCAACTTGTTGTTTATCTTCAGCGGTAGCTGCAGAAAAAAATGGTTCAATATCAACTGCATTTGCAACACATCGAAGTTCCGCCTGTACTGGAAGACTCAGCATAAACAGGGGAAGTAAACCTATCCAGCTGCAAATCCTGGGCTTAAACATATGCACTCCATGCCATTAAAAAAGAAACAAAAGGGAAATGCATCTTTCCCTTTTGTATATTCGTTATTCTCGCGAAATACCATCCAACGTAGACAACACTTCCTCAGAAAGATGCAATTTTTCAGCAGCCATATTCTCCCGTAAATGCGCAACAGAAGACGTCCCTGGGATCAGCAAAATATTCGGTGAACGTTGTAACAGCCACGCCAGCGCCACCTGCATGGGTGTTGCACCCAGGCTCGCAGCAACATCCGACAGCGTAGAGGATTGCAGCGGTGTAAAGCCCCCGAGCGGGAAGAACGGCACGTAGGCAATGCCATCGTGGGCCAAAGCATCAATCATTGCATCATCAGCACGGTGCGCGATGTTGTATTCGTTTTGCACACAGACAATTTCGGCAATCTTGCGCGCCTCTGCAACCTGCGTCGGTGTGACGTTGCTCAGGCCAATATGTTTTACCAGGCCTTGTTGTTGCATCTCTGCCAGCACGGTCAGGCTGGCCTCAATCGATCCTTCCGCTGGGCCATGACCATCTCCCATCATAACGCGCAGGTTAACCACATCCAGTACGTCCAGGCCGAGATTACGTAGATTATCGTGCACCGCTTTTTGCAACTCTGCCGGAGAAAAGGCGGGCAACCAGGAAGCGTCCTCTCCACGCCGCGCACCAATTTTAGTGACAATTGTCAGGTCGTCAGAGTAAGGATAAAGCGCTTCGCGGATAATCTGATTGGTGACGTGCGGACCATAAAAGTCGCTGGTATCAATGTGATTGACGCCCAATGCCAGCGCCTCGCGCAGCACAGTTATAGCGACGTGGCGATCTCTTGGGGGACCAAAAACCCCAGGACCTGCCAGTTGCATCGCGCCATAACCAAGACGGTTAACGGATTTTGTACCGAGAGTAAATGTATTGCTGCTCATCGCACCCTGCCCTGTAATAAAACGGATTAAGAAAAATCAGTATAGAAACGAAAAGAGATAAATAATGCGAGGGCGTAAACAAGATTACTGGATGAGTTGCTCTATTGTCCTGAAAAACACAAAACAAAACGCGTAAAGCGCCGCATCCGGCAATAAAAAAACCGCAACCTGTATCAGCGTTGCGGTTTAGGTATCACATGCTAAAAATTAGAATGTTCAGTATCTGGACGTTACTGTTTCGGTCGCAGATTCTCATCAAATACCAGACGTTTCCTGTTCGGTTCAACTTCCCGCAATGGCTCAACTTGATGCAACGTCTGCTTACAACGAGTCACCAGCACCTGATACTCATGCGTACCCTGCTTTTTCCATGCCAGCTCCTGCTCACTGAGTTCACGAATCGCTTTCGCCGGGCTGCCGACAATCAGGTAATTGGCAGGCATTTCTGCTTTGGCTTTCACAAATGCGGATGCGCCAACAATGCTGTTCTCGCCAATCACCGCGCCGTCCATCACTACCGCGTTCATTCCCACTAATGCATTGCGGCGGATAATGCAACCATGAAGGATAGCGCTATGACCAATATGTCCATCTTCTTCCACGACAGTATCCTGCTCGGGAAAACCGTGCATAACGCAATTATCCTGAATGTTCGCGCCATCTTTCACCACGATACGACCAAAATCGCCACGCAGGCTGGCATTTGGCCCAACGTAAACGCCCTTGCCTAGAATAACATCGCCGATCAATACCGCTGTCGGATGGACAAAACTCTCTTCTGGCACAACCGGAGTCAGACCATCTATCTGGTAAATTGGCATATCGCCTCCTGTTCAATATTCAAACCGCCAAAACGTTGAAAATACAGGCTTCCCGGCGCAGGCAGTTCACCGACCGAGGTTTCACCTTTTTCACTAACGAACGCTAAAGCAGCAGGCGCTACGCGCTGATAAATGTTGATACACAGCTGACGCGCCGTATGCCCTGCCCAGTGCGCCGGAAGCAACTCCTCTGGCAACAATGGGTCTTTAAGGACGACACGGCGATAAAAATGGATCAGTAAAAGCTGAATATGAAATGCACGCTCCGGGGTTAACTCGTCTGCTGCCTCTTTTAACAGCGGCACCAGCGGGCGGAATGACTGAATAAAGGTTTCGTACATGGCATTTTGTTCAGTTAAATGCCAGCACTCTTCCACTCTGGCACGCAGTGCTGCACGAGAAAGCGCCAGTGGTATTTGCGCTTCAAAACAAATCACGTTATCCGCCACCCCCGCTTCATGCAAAAGTGTCTGTACATCCGCCAGTTTTTGCGACGGCGATGCCATCAGGCTGGGTGCCAGTGCGCCAAAACCTTGCCAGATCAACTGCTTTTTGACATCAGCCAGCGTTGATTTATCTAAACCTTCCGAGAGCAACAGGAGCCATTTACCATCCCATGCAGGTTGCTCTGCGCGATAAATTTTACTTTCTGCCCGTCGCGTCAGGCGCAAGCCTTTATCACTGAGGCTATAGAAACTGCGTCGCCCGATGCGGGAAACATCCAGCCAGCCTTCTTTATTAAGACGAAACAAAGCGGTGCGCACGAAACGCTCACCAAATCCCAGCCCTTCCAGCAAAGCAGCCAGACTACCAAGCCAGATTTCACCACCACGATGGGAAAGCGAATCACCATACAGAGAGGAGATCAAAGATGTGCCACTGACCGGAACAGCGTTTACAGCATGTTGGATAAAAGTATCAAGTTTACTCATTCGCTTCAGTCTGTTGTTATTGTTGTGATTTATGAATCATAGCACAGGTCGTATCGACTTCTGGCCCTGGCGCTTTACCTCACCAGGGCCAGACGACACGTCAGGCACCAACAATATTGCGCAGATCAAACACCCGACACGCCTTGCCTTCTGAACGCGGGATACTGCCACAGTTAACGATCATCACATCGGTAGAGATCCCCACCATCGACTTAATCCGATGGCGCAGCTGGTGGCACACCTGGCAACGCTGCTCATGCGTCAATGTCAGGCTGCTTTCTTTCAACTCCACTTTCACAGAAAGTGAATCAAGATGCCCCCGGCGGTTCACCTCCAGTTGGTAATGGGGCGATAAATGTTCGAATTTGACAATCTCTTCTTCCAGTTGTGACGGGAAGACATTTACACCGCGAATGATCAACATGTCATCGCTGCGTCCGCTGATGCGATCCATGCGGCGCATAGTCCGCGCCGTTCCTGGTAACAGTCGGGTTAAATCACGCGTGCGGTAACGAATGACCGGCAATGCTTCTTTGGTCAGCGTGGTGAATAACAGTTCGCCATGTTCACCATCGGCAAGCGGTGTGCCGTCATGAGGATTAACAATTTCAGGATAGAAATGATCTTCCCAAATGGTTGGGCCGTCGGTAGTTTCCAGACACTCCATCGCCACCCCCGGCCCCATCACTTCTGACAGGCCATAAATATCCAGTGCGGTGATCCCCAGACGCCGTTCAATCTCTTTACGCATGGCCTGTGTCCACGGCTCAGCACCAAACACTCCAACCCGCAGCGAGCAACCGCTGGCATCACCGCCCAACTGCCGCTCCAGCTCTTCAATCAGGTTAAGGCAATAAGATGGCGTAACCATGATCATATCTGGTTGAAAATCGCGGATCAGTTGCGCTTGTTTTTCCGTCTGCCCACCAGACATCGGGATCACCGTAGCGCCCAGACGTTCGGCACCATAGTGCGCGCCCAGCCCACCAGTAAACAGGCCGTAACCATAGGCAACATGAATTTTGTCTTTGGGCGTGCCACCTGCCGCACGCAAGGAACGCGCTACAATATTGGCCCAGTTATCAATATCGTTTTGCGTATAGCCGACAACTGTCGGTTTACCTGTGGTTCCCGAAGAAGCATGAATGCGCACCACTTGTTCCATCGGCACGGCAAAGGTGTCGAAGGGATAGTTGTCGCGCAGATCCTGTTTGGTGGTACAGGGAAATTTACGCAGATCTGAAAGTTCCCTGAAATCATCAGGATGTACGCCTGCTGCGTCAAATTTGCGCCGATACATCGGGACATTTTCATACGCGTGTTTGAGCGTCCATTTCAGACGTTGTGTTTGCAACGCCTGTAACTCATCAACAGACGCGGTTTCAATCGGGTCAAGCTTTGTATTGGTTATCATTGTAGGGTACTCGCAGGTTGATATGCTCAAACACGCTCCAGAATCATGGCGATGCCCTGACCGACACCGATGCACATGGTGCACAATGCGTAACGACCGTTACGCCGATGCAGCTCATGGCTGGCAGCCAGTGCCAGGCGGGCACCACTCATTCCCAACGGATGGCCTAAGGCGATAGCGCCTCCGTTGGGGTTAACATGTGGGGCATCATCAGGCAGCCCCAATTCGCGTAGTACACCCAACGCCTGGGCCGCGAACGCTTCGTTCAGTTCAATCACGTCCATATCGTGAATACTCAGCCCCGCGCGTTCCAGCACCCGGCGAGTTGCAGGCACCGGACCAAGCCCCATCAGGCGCGGTTCCACCCCGGCGGTTGCCATGGCTACGATTCGCGCCCGCGGTGTCAGTCCTTGCGCTGCTGCCATCTGTTCACTGGCAATAATCAACGCAGCGGCTCCGTCATTCACCCCGGAGGCATTGCCTGCGGTAATCACCCCATTGGCACGAAATGGTGCTTTTAACCCACGTAACTGTTCCAGCGTCGTTTCCGGGCGCAGATGCTCATCATGTTGTATTTCTGTTACAACGCCTTTCTTGTTTTTCAACACAACCGGAACAATCTCCTCAGCCAGAATGCCTGAGGATTGCGCTTTTGCCGTACGTTGCTGACTGCGTAGCGCAAAACTATCTTGATCTTCTCGCGATATTTTTAACAGTTCAGCTACATTCTCTGCCGTTTCCGGCATGCTGTCAGTTCCAAATTGTTGAGCCATGAGCGGGTTCACAAATCGCCAGCCAATAGTGGTATCAAACATCTCAGCCTGACGAGAAAATGCACTGGTTGCCTTGCCCATAACAAACGGTGCCCGAGACATTGACTCCACGCCACCAGCGATCAGCAAATCGCCATCGCCCGCTTTAATCGCCCGTGCGGCGAACCCCAGTGCGTCCAGCCCGGAACCACACAAGCGGTTAATGGTTGTGCCGGAAACACTCTGCGGCAGGCCCCGCCAGTAACGTCGCCATCCGGGCTACGTTACGGTTGTCTTCTCCCGCCTGATTAGCACAGCCGAGGATCACATCATCGATACACTCCGCATCGAGACGCGGGTTTCGCACCAGCAGCTCCCGCAAAGGGATAGCAGCCAGATCGTCAGCCCGAACACCTGATAATGCCCCACCATAGCGGCCAATTGGCGTACGAATTCCGTCACAGATAAAGGCTTCACGCATCAGGCTTCTCCTGTAATGGTGCCGCCGATGCGGTGAGATTTACCGCGAAACAGCGCAACCGTTTTTTGTTGTTGGTTAACAATTTCGATGTCGTAAACACCGGTTTGCTTGCCCTGATGACGTACCTGCGCAGTAGCAGTTAAGGTGTCTCCGGCAAAGCCTGGACGCAAAAAATCAATCGTGCAGGCAGAAGCGACGGCTGCCAGCCCCTGGCTATTGCAGGCGTAGGCAAAGGCAGTATCAGCCAGTGAAAATAGCTGCCCGCCGTGGCAACTTTGATGACCGTTAAGCATTTGTGCAGTGACGGTCATGGTCACTACAGCAAAGCCTTCATCCATTGAGATAATGTCGATGCCAAGCGCTTTGGCGCAGGCATCGTTCTCATACATTGCATGGGCATTTTGCCAGGCCTTATGACTCATAACCGCTCTCCAGAAGCGCTCGTTGGCGCAGCAATGAACATGGGCGATAGCGTTCTTCGCCATAGTGATGTTGTAGATTTTCCAAGAGCCTTAATATTCGCTGCCAGCCAAGTTGCGCTCCCCAGGCAAGCGGGCCATATGGATAATTCACCCCAAGACGCATGGCGGTATCGATATCCTGTTCAGAGGCCACGCCTTTTTGCAGCGCATCAAGGGCTTCATTGATGATCATTGCTACCGTTCGCCAAATCAGCATTCCTGGGTAATCTGCAATTTGCAGCACTGTTTTGCCCTGCTGTTGCAGGTAATAAATGGCCTTGCGGGTCGCTGAGTCCGGGTTCACCGCTGCCGCAGCAATGGTCACCACCTTGCCCGCCATTTTGTCGACCACTACCACCGGGCGTGCCAGTCGTATTGCCAGCGCCTGTGCCGTCTCGCCTTGTGTCTCAATCAATAAAACATCGTCAATTTCCGTGACGCCGTCACTTTTCTTTTCTACTTTCATTGGGCTAAAACTGTCGCTTACCGCTTCCAGGCCAACAACTGCCTCACGTTCCGCGCGCCAGTCGTACACGCCCAGCCCACTTTTCTTGCCCAACCGTCCACCAATCACCAGTTCCTGTTGCACCAGCGAAGGTAAAAAACGACGCTCCTGCCAGAAAGCGTTAAACACCGAACAGGTGACAGCAAAATTGACGTCCTGACCAATCAGATCGGTTAATTCCAGCGGCCCCATCGGGAAACCAGCGCCATCGCGAAGTGCAGCGTCAATCACTTCTGGTGCAGCAACCTGCTCTTCCAGTGCCCGCCAGGCCTCGGAATAATAAGGACGCGCCACACGGTTAACGATAAATCCGGGGGTCGAATGACAGCGCACTGGCTGCTTACCCCAACTCAATGTCAGTTCACACAACTGCTCGACAACTTCCGCTGCCGTTGCCAGCCCACTGACCACCTCCACCAACTTCATCACCGGTGCCGGGTTAAAAAAATGCAGCCCCGCAACACGTTCAGGATTTTTTACCTCCGCAGCAATCGCGGTTATAGAGATTGACGAAGTGTTAGTGGTCAATAGCGTTTGTGGCGGGCAAACTTCCGCCAGTTGTGCAAAGAGCGCTTTTTTAACTTCCAGACGTTCAGACGCCGCTTCAATAACCAGATTCGCTGCTGCCAGCGCGTGAATATCGGTCACCGGGATCAGGCGTTTCAATGTGCGTTCACAGGTTTCAGCAGTCAGTTTTCCCCGCGTCACGCGTGAATTTAGCCGCGCGTGTATCCCGTCGATTGCGCGGGTCAGCGCTTCAGCAGAAATGTCATACAGTAAAACCTGATGTCCATGACTGGCGGCAACTTCAGCAATGCCTGCCCCCATGGTGCCGCTCCCAATCACTGCCACAGTTTGCACATTTATCATCATGCTATTTCCCCGTGAACTGCGGTGAGCGTTTAGCCAGGAACGCACTGACACCTTCACGATAATCTGCGCTCCGTCCGGCAAGTCGCTGATAGTCACGTTCCAGATCCAGTTGCGTATCGAGCGTATTGGTTTCAGCGCTATTTATCGCTTGCTTGATAAGTCCAAGACCAAATGTCGGTTGTGTCGCCAGATGCCGTGCCAGCTGTTGCGCGGTATCTGCCAGCGTTTCATCATCAACAACCTGCCAGATCATCCCCCATTCGTGCGCCTGTTCAGCACTCAGTTGATTCCCCAGCAGTGCCAGCCCCATGGCGCGCGCTCGCCCAGCAACGCGTGGCAGTAACCAGGTTCCACCGCAATCGGGTACTAAACCTAACTTACTAAACGCCATGACGAATTTTGCTGAACGGGCAGCAATAACGATGTCGCATCCCAGTGCCAGTGTTGCGCCAGCCCCTGCCGCCACGCCATTGACTGCACAGATCACCGGTTTTGGCAGTTTTGCCAGGCGACGTACCAGTGGGTTATAGAAACGTTCAACTGACATCCCTAAATCCGGTGCGGGGCCTGTGGGATCAACGTTACGATCGTTAAGATCCTGACCAGCACAAAATCCGCGCCCGGCACCTGTAAGTAACAGGCAACGGATAGTGTCGTCGCGCTCGACCTGTTTCAGGCACTCTGCCAGTTGTGCGTGCATCTCATCATTAAAACTGTTCAGGCGTTCCGGGCGGTTGAGCGTTAGTGTCATCACGCCCTTTTCTACATGACTGAGGATGAATTCCATCATTAGCGTCCTTTAAAGTCGGGCGTGCGTTTTTGCAAGAAAGCGGAGATGCCTTCATGACGATCTTCTGTTGCCGCCAGCAAGGTGAATAACTGTCGCTCCTGGGCAAGTCCGGCTTGCAAAGCCACTTCCTGCGACTGGCGCAGCGCTTGCTTTGCCGCTTGTAAGGCCAGCGGCGAGTGACGTGCCATTTTCGACGCCAGCTGTAAGGCGTATTCGAGGGTTAAATCGCTGGGGAAGACGTCGCTAACCAGCCCGGCCTGCTGTGCTTGCTGAGCGGTGATACTTTCTCCGCTCAGCACCATTTTGCTGGCTAACGATTTACCGACACTACGGATTAAACGTTGCGTTCCTCCTGCGCCTGGCATGATGCCGAGAGTGATTTCCGGCAAACCAAAACGCGCGTTCTCTCCGGCAACCACCACATCGCACAACAATGCCAGTTCGCAACCCGCACCAAGCGCGTAACCGTTGACGGCTGCGATGAGAGGTTTGTTGAAGGCCTGCAATCGCGCCCATAGCTGCGGGCGTGTATCGTTTAAGGTGGCCGCGAGATCTTTTTCTGCCATTTCGTTGAGATCGGCCCCAGCGGCAAAAAAGCGTGCATTACCGGTAATCACACAGACCGAAATGCTGCTATCGGTAGCCGCAGCTTCCAGTTCATTTACCAGTTGCGTCAGAAGGGCATTATTTAGCGCATTACGTGCGGCGGGACGGTTAAGGGTCAGCAACAATACTTGTTGCTGACGGCTGACGATCAGTTCGCTCATGCCATCCCCTTCGCGTCAAAGTCAACCACCACATCGCTGGTCAGCGGCAGTGCCTGGCAACTCAACACATAGCCTGCGGCCAGTTCATCCGGTTCCAGACTGTAATTGGTTTCCATCGCCACTTTGCCACGCAGCACTTTGCATTTGCAGGTCGCACAGACGCCGCCTTTGCAGGCATAGGGCAGATCAGCCCCCTGGCGCAATGCCGCATCGAGAATGCTTTCATCGTCGGCATTAAGCACGATTTCCCGATCCCGCCCATCCTGACGTACAGTCACTTTTTGTCCGTCACTTTGCACGTTAACGCTACGTTTGACGCGCGTGCCAGGCGTATTAAACCGCTCCAGATGAATGGTTTTATCTGGCATTCCCAGTGCTTTTAAGGCGGCTTCCGTCTCATCCATCATCGCCGCCGGACCACAAATAAATGCCTCATCATAAAGACGAAAATTAATGAGCGAGGCCCCAAGTGACTGTAATTTTTCACCGTCAATACGCCCGTGAAGCAGATCGCTGTCGAGGGTTTCCTGACTGAAAATGCACAACAACTGTAAACGCTGAGGATATTTGTCTTTCAGGTCTGCCAGTGCCTGGCGAAACATCATGCTCTGGCTGGTACGGTTACCGTAGATCAGGGTGAACTGACTTTCAGGCTCGGTTTGTAAAGTGGTGGCGATAATCGCCAGCATTGGCGTAATACCTGATCCTGCTGCAATAGCCAGATAGCGGCCCTGGCGTTCGGCCTGTGGCTGATAGCCGAAATGCCCCTGCGGCACCATGACCTCCAGCGTCATACCCTGGCGGATGTGTTCGCGGGCATAGCGGGAGAAACGTCCGCCTTCAATGGCTTTCACCGCCACACTAATTTCGCCAGGCAGATAGCTGCGGCAAATGGAGTAACAACGGCGTAATTCTTCACCATCAAAGCTGGCTTTTAAGGTCAAATGTTGACCGGGGCGAAAGCGATACGCCTCCTGCAAAGGCTGGGGCACCGCAAAGGTAATGGTCACCGCATCACGGGTTTCCGGCTCCACTTTTGCCACCGTTAAGGAATGAAACGTTGTCATGGCATCCTCAAATACATTTGAAATAATCGAAAGGTTCGCGGCAACTATCGCAGCGATACAATGCTTTGCAGGCCGTGGAACCAAATTCACTGATAAGTGTGGTATGGACGCTGGCGCAGCGCGGGCAACGTACTTCTGGCGGCAAATGGGCATGGCAACTGTGTCCGGCGGGCGGGCTAATGCCATACTGTCGCAGACGCTCACGGGCATCGGGGGTCATCCAGTCGGTGGTCCATGCCGGGTCGAGTTGCAGCACAACCTGAACGGGGGTAAACCCGTGGGTTGTCATTGCCTCACGTATCGCGCCAATCAAATGTTCCGTTGCCGGACAACCGGAATAAGTCGGCGTAAAGCCGATCACCCATCCTTCTCCCATCTGTGTCACATTACGCACCATGCCTAAATCGGTAATGGTCAGCACCGGGATCTCCGGGTCCGGGATCTGGCTGAGTAGCGCCCATATCTCATGAACCTGTGGCGGTGCAATGGTGGCCAGACGTTGCATACCCATCTCCTCTGTTACCATTGCTGACCGGGCAAGACACGCTGGAGATACTGCATTTCTGCCAGCATGGGTCCAAGGTGTTCGGTATGCAGTCCTTTTTTACCGCCAGTGCGATACGCCTGCTCTTGCGGTACGTTCAATGTGGCTTCGTTGATCCCGGCAAAAACTTCGGCTTCCCACGCTGCGCGTAAAGTGCGTGGATCAACCGCAATACCCTCTTCACTCAGTGCAATATCAATCTCGTCGGCATCGAACAGTTCGGCGGTAAAACGCCACAACTTGTTGATGGCCTGCTGCATCTTTTGCCCTGATACGTCAGTACCATTGCCCAGTCGCTCCAGCCAGCCACGACTAAAACGCAGGTGATAACGCGCTTCTTTAATTGCTTTGGCAGAAATCGCCGCCAGTTGCGGATCACGGCTTTCCATCAGACGGGTAAAGAGCGCCACATGCCATGCATCGATGAAATACTGGCGTGCAATGGTGTCGGCAAAATTGCCGTTTGGTTGTTCAACCAACAATAAGTTGCTGAACTGGCGCTCGTCTCGGGTGAAGGCCAGGGTATCTTCATCACCTTCTCCCGCTAATTCAGCGGCATACGATAAGAAGTTACGTGCCTGACCTAATAAATCGAGGCCAATGTTTGCCAGTGCGAGATCGATTTCCAGTTCCGGTGCGTGACCGCACCATTCCCCCAACCGCTGGGAGAGCACCAGACAGTTATCGCCCAGGCGCAAGGTGTAAGCCGTTAACTGATTCATTTCCGACCTCACATGTGCTCAATGCCATCAGGGATGGTGTAAAACGTTGGATGGCGATAGACCTTGCTTTCAGCCGGATCAAAAAATTCACCGCGTTCTTCCGGTTGCGAGGCAACAATTTCACTCGCCTTCACCACCCAAATTGAACATCCTTCGCTACGACGGGTGTAAGCATCACGGGCATTTTCCAGTGCCATCCGCTCATCGGCAGCATGTAAACTGCCAACATGGCGGTGTGATAAGCCCTGTTTGCCACGCACGAAAACTTCGTATAACGGCCAGTAAACATTACTCATTTTGAATCTCCTTATGCGACCTTACGGGCAAGTTGTTTTTGTGCATGGGCCAGCGCTGCTTCCCGTACCCAGGTACCTTCTTCCCAGGCTTTACGTTTGGCGTCGAGCCTCTCCTGATTACAAATTCCGCGACCGTTAATTACTTCGTTAAACTCCTGCCAGTCGATCTCACCAAAGCGGTAGTGACCGCTTTCAGTGTCAAAATGCAGATCCGGGTCAGGAACGGTCATACCGAGCATTTCAACCTGTGGAACGGTGTTATCCACGAAACGCTGGCGGAGTTCGTCGTTGGTGAAACGTTTGATTTTCCAGGCGAGACTTCTGGCGCTGTTTGGCGAGTTATCATCGTTTGGCCCGAACATCATTAAGGCTGGCCACCAGAAACGGTTAATGGCGTCTTGCAACATCTGCTTTTGAGCTTCGCTGCCCTGCGCCAGTGCCATGCAGGCTTCAAACCCCTGACGCTGGTGAAAACTCTCTTCTTTGCAGATTTTCACCATTGCTCTGGCATACGGGCCATAAGAAGTGCGGCATAACGCCACCTGATTGACGATCGCTGCGCCATCCACCAGCCAGCCGATAACACCGATATCAGCCCAACTCAATGTCGGATAATTAAAGATGGAGGAATATTTCATCCGTCCGTCGAGCATTTTTTGGTAGATGTCTTCTCTGGCGCAGCCCAGTGTTTCGGCGGCGCTATAGAGATACAGACCATGACCGGCTTCATCCTGCACTTTGGCCAACAGAATGGCTTTACGCCGCAAGGTTGGTGCGCGAGTGATCCAGTTACCTTCAGGCAACATACCAACAATCTCGGAGTGCGCATGCTGCCCAATCTGGCGGATCAGTGTCTTTCGGTAAGCATCGGGCATCCAGTCCTGCGGCTCCGATAGCCGTTTCCTGGGCTATCCGTTGCTCAAAGCGTTCTTCTTGGGTCACGTCATCACCTTTACGATTCCAGTTTTCGTGAATTAATTAAAAACACGAATCACGTTGTTTTATGAAAGTTACACAATGGTTAACTAAAATCACAAATTTTGTATGCTTGAACTGTGACGGATTTCGCACCCTATTTTTATAAATCATTATTTATCAGTGCATTAATGTTTTCCGCAGTTGCTATACAGATCGCATAGTTAACATTTCGTTAAAAGAACCCTTGCTTTTTATGATTCGCGATTTAACTATTAGCAACAGAAATGTGAAACATCTGGAGAGTAGCGATGCAGCAGTTAGCCAGTTTCTTATCCGGTACCTGGCAGTCTGGCCGGGGCCGTAGCCGTTTGATTCACCACGCTATTAGCGGCGAGGCGTTATGGGAAGTGACCAGTGAAGGTCTTGATATGGCGGCTGCCCGCCAGTTTGCCATTGAAAAAGGTGCCCCCGCCCTTCGCGCTATGACCTTTATCGAACGTGCGGCGATGCTTAAAGCGGTCGCTAAACATCTGCTGAGTGAAAAAGAGCGCTTCTATGCTCTTTCTGCGCAAACAGGCGCAACGCGGGCAGACAGTTGGGTTGATATTGAAGGTGGCATTGGGACGTTATTTACTTACGCCAGCCTCGGTAGCCGGGAGCTGCCTGACGATACGCTGTGGCCGGAAGATGAATTGATCCCCTTATCGAAAGAAGGTGGATTTGCCGCGCGCCATGTACTGACCTCAAAGTCAGGCGTGGCAGTGCATATTAACGCCTTTAACTTCCCCTGCTGGGGAATGCTGGAAAAGCTGGCACCAACGTGGCTGGGCGGAATGCCAGCCATCATCAAACCAGCTACCGCGACGGCCCAACTGACTCAGGCGATGGTGAAATCAATTGTCGATAGTGGTCTTGTTCCCGAAGGCGCAATTAGTCTGATCTGCGGTAGTGCGGGCGACCTTTTGGATCATCTGGACAGCCAGGATGTGGTGACTTTCACGGGGTCAGCGGCGACCGGACAGATGCTGCGAGTTCAGCCAAATATCGTCGCCAAATCTATCCCCTTCACTATGGAAGCTGATTCCCTGAACTGCTGCGTACTGGGCGAAGATGTCACCCCGGATCAACCGGAGTTTGCGCTGTTTATTCGTGAAGTTGTGCGTGAGATGACCACAAAAGCCGGGCAAAAATGTACGGCAATCCGGCGGATTATTGTGCCGCAGGCATTGGTTAATGCTGTCAGTGATGTTCTGGTTGCGCGATTACAGAAAGTCGTGGTCGGTGATCCTGCTCAGGAAGGCGTGAAAATGGGCGCACTGGTAAATGCTGAGCAGCGTGCCGATGTGCAGGAAAAAGTGAACATATTGCTGGCTGCAGGATGCGAGATTCGCCTCGGTGGTCAGGCGGATTTATCTGCTGCGGGTGCCTTCTTCCCGCCAACCTTATTGTACTGTCCGCAGCCGGATGAAACACCGGCGGTACATGCAACAGAAGCCTTTGGCCCTGTCGCAACGCTGATGCCAGCACAAAACCAGCGACATGCTCTGCAACTGGCTTGTGCAGGCGGCGGTAGCCTTGCGGGAACGCTGGTGACGGCTGATCCGCAAATTGCGCGTCAGTTTATTACCGACGCGGCACGTACGCATGGGCGAATTCAGATCCTCAATGAGGAATCGGCAAAAGAATCCACCGGGCATGGCTCCCCACTGCCACAACTGTTACATGGTGGGCCTGGTCGCGCAGGAGGCGGTGAAGAATTAGGTGGTTTACGAGCGGTGAAACATTACATGCAGCGAACCGCTGTTCAGGGTAGTCCGACGATGCTTGCCGCTATCAGTAAACAGTGGGTGCGCGGTGCGAAAGTCGAAGAAGATCGTATTCATCCGTTCCGCAAATATTTTGAGGAGCTGCAACCAGGCGACAGCCTGTTGACTCCCCGCCGCACAATGACAGAGGCCGATATTGTTAACTTTGCTTGCCTCAGCGGCGATCATTTCTATGCGCATATGGATAAGATTGCTGCTGCCGAATCTATTTTCGGTGAGCGTGTGGTGCATGGGTATTTTGTGCTTTCTGCGGCTGCGGGTCTGTTTGTCGATGCCGGTGTCGGTCCGGTCATTGCTAATTATGGGCTGGAAAACTTGCGCTTTATCGAACCCGTAAAGCCAGGCGATACCATCCAGGTGCGTCTCACCTGTAAGCGCAAGACGCTGAAAAAACAGCGTAGCGCAGAAGAAAAACCAACAGGTGTGGTGGAATGGGCGGTAGAGGTATTCAATCAGCATCAAACCCCGGTGGCGCTGTATTCAATTCTGACGCTGGTGGCCAGGCAGCACGGTGATTTTGTCGATTAATCGGTGAATGAAGGGCAACGGCGAATAGTTGCCCTTTTATTTCACCAAATTTTGTGACGTTGTCACGTTATGCATGATGTGTATCTGTATTTTCAGGGCACCCACTGTATGAAAAGCTGGCACACCTGCCAAACAACCTGGCAGGTGCAGGCAATCCCCTTTACATCAGTACTGATAATGTGAACCTGACTAAACCGCCCACAGAGCGCGGTTGCTAACAAGAACACAACATCTGACGAGGTTAATAATGGGAAGCCCCTCTCTGTATTCTGCCCGTAAAACAGCCCTGGCGTTGGCAGTCGCCTTAAGTTTCGCCTGGCAAGCGCCGGTATTTGCCCACGGTGGTGAAGCGCATATGGTGCCAATGGATAAAACGCTTAAAGAATTTGGTGCCGATGTGCAGTGGGACGACTACGCCCAGATCTTTACCCTGATTAAAGATGGCGCGTACGTGAAAGTGAAGCCTGGTGCGCAAACAGCAATTGTTAATGGTCAGTCTCTGGCACTGCAAGTACCGGTAGTGATGAAAGACAATAAAGCCTGGGTTTCTGACACCTTTATTAACGATGTTTTCCAGTCCGGGCTGGATCAAACCTTTCAGGTAGAAAAGCGCCCTCACCCACTTAATGCGCTAACTGCGGACGAAATTAAACAGGCCGTTGAAATTGTTAAAGCTTCCGCGGACTTCAAACCCAATACCCGTTTTACTGAGATCTCCCTGCTACCGCCAGATAAAGAAGCTGTCTGGGCGTTTGCGCTGGAAAACAAACCGGTTGACCAGCCACGCAAAGCCGACGTCATTATGCTCGACGGCAAACATATCATCGAAGCGGTGGTGGATCTGCAAAACAACAAACTGCTCTCCTGGCAACCCATTAAAGACGCCCACGGTATGGTGTTGCTGGATGATTTCGCCAGTGTGCAGAACATTATTAACAACAGTGAAGAATTTGCCGCTGCCGTGAAGAAGCGCGGTATTACTGATGCGAAGAAAGTGATTACCACGCCGCTGACCGTAGGTTATTTCGATGGTAAAGATGGCCTGAAACAAGATGCCCGGTTGCTCAAAGTCATCAGCTATCTTGATGTCGGTGATGGCAACTACTGGGCACATCCCATCGAAAACCTGGTGGCGGTCGTTGATTTAGAACAGAAAAAAATCGTTAAGATTGAAGAAGGTGCAGTAGTTCCGGTGCCAATGACCGCACGCCCATTTGATGGCCGTGACCGCGTTGCTCCGGCAGTTAAGCCTATGCAAATCATTGAGCCTGAAGGTAAAAATTACACCATTACTGGCGATATGATTCACTGGCGGAACTGGGATTTTCACCTCAGCATGAACTCGCGCGTCGGACCTATGATCTCCACCGTGACTTATAACGACAATGGCACCAAACGCAAAGTCATGTACGAAGGTTCTCTCGGCGGCATGATTGTGCCTTACGGTGATCCTGATATTGGCTGGTACTTTAAAGCGTATCTGGACTCTGGTGACTACGGTATGGGCACGCTAACCTCGCCAATTGCACGTGGCAAAGATGCACCCTCTAACGCAGTGCTCCTGAATGAAACCATCGCCGACTACACTGGCGTACCGATGGAGATCCCTCGTGCTATCGCGGTATTTGAACGTTATGCCGGGCCGGAGTATAAGCATCAGGAAATGGGCCAGCCCAACGTCAGTACCGAACGCCGGGAGTTGGTGGTGCGCTGGATCAGTACAGTGGGTAACTATGACTACATTTTTGACTGGATCTTCCATGAAAACGGCACTATTGGCATTGATGCCGGTGCTACGGGCATCGAAGCGGTGAAAGGTGTTAAAGCGAAAACCATGCACGATGAGACGGCGAAAGATGACACGCGCTACGGCACGCTTATCGATCACAATATCGTGGGTACTACACACCAACATATTTATAATTTCCGCCTCGATCTGGATGTAGATGGCGAGAATAACAGCCTGGTGGCGATGGACCCGGTGGTAAAACCGAATACTGCCGGTGGCCCACGCACCAGTACCATGCAAGTTAATCAGTACAACATCGGCAATGAACAGGATGCCGCGCAGAAGTTTGATCCGGGCACGATTCGTCTGTTGAGTAACCCGAACAAAGAGAACCGCATGGGCAATCCAGTTTCCTATCAAATTATTCCTTATGCAGGTGGTACTCACCCGGTAGCAAAAGGTGCCCAGTTCGCGCCGGACGAGTGGATCTATCATCGTTTAAGCTTTATGGACAAGCAGCTTTGGGTAACGCGTTATCATCCTGGCGAGCGTTTCCCGGAAGGCAAATATCCGAACCGTTCTACTCATGACACCGGTCTTGGACAATACAGTAAAGATAACGAGTCGCTGGACAACACCGACGCCGTTGTCTGGATGACCACCGGCACCACACATGTGGCCCGCGCCGAAGAGTGGCCGATTATGCCGACCGAATGGGTACATACTCTGCTTAAACCATGGAACTTCTTTGACGAAACGCCAACGCTAGGGGCGCTGAAGAAAGATAAGTGATTGTTTCAGACAAAAAAACGGCACCAGGTGCCGTTTTTTACTTATGAGCGAACCAGATTAATACCGTACACACACCGACTTAGTTTCACACCAACCGTCCAGCCAGTCGGGGCCAAAATCACGGCCCGTTCCTGACTGCTTCATCCCACCAAACGGTAAGTTAGCGTCAATTAAGGTATGGCTGTTTACCCACACCGTCCCTGCCTGTAAGCGATCGCTATATTCCAGAGCCTGGGAGAGATTTTGCGTCCAGACACTGGCAGTTAAGCCATATTCCGTGTCGTTTGCCAGTTGTAACGCCTCTTCTCCATCCGCTACTCGCACCAGGTTTACCACCGGACCAAACACCTCTTCACGAGTTAAGCGCAATTTAGCATCGGGATTTACCACCAGCGTTGGCGCAACATAATACCCCTCTCCGGCTGGTCCATTCGACCCGCGAATCAGCTCTGCTTGCTGTGCCTGCGCATCGTCGAGGAATGAACACACTTTGTCGCAGTGCGCACGAGAAACCAAAGGGTTAATCTGTGCAACAGGTGACATCCCCGGTCCCACTTGCAACGATTTTACCGCCTGCTCAAATCCACTAACCAGCGTGTCAAACAACGGCGCTTCAATATAAATTCGCGAACTGGCGGCGCATACTTGCCCTTGATTCAGGAAGCTTCCGGTCATCAAGCCTTCAATAACCCATTGCGGATCAGCATCTTTTAATACAATTGCCGGGTTTTTACCGCCCAGTTCCAGCGTTACACGCGTTAAGTGATCAGCAGCAGTTCTGGCAATACCTTTTCCCGTCGCGGTTGAACCGGTAAAACTGATTTTCGCAACATGAGGATGTGACGTCAGGGCCGCGCCGCATACAGCACCTGACCCGGTGACCACATTAAAAACGCCATCAGGGATACCAGCCTCGCTGGCCAGTTCCGCCACGCGCAACATCGTCAGTGGCGTGGTTTCCGAAGGCTTAATCACGATTGAACAGCCTGCTGCCAGTGCTGGCATCACCTTCCACATACCAATCATCAACGGAAAGTTCCATGGCACAATTCCCGCCACTACGCCAACCGGCTCTTTACGCGTCCAGGCCTGATAACGCGCCCCCTGGGGTAAGGGAATCGACAAGTCCAGCGTTTTACCCGCGATTTTGGTCGTTAACCCGGCGGTATAACGCATCCAGTTCAGCGTACAGCCCACTTCAAAAGCACGGGAAATGGCAATTGACTTGCCTTGCTCCAGGGTTTCCAGTTGCGCCAGCTCCTCACTGTGCTGTTCCACCAGATCGGCAAAACGTAGCAGAATACGTTCACGCTCTGCGGGTAATCGCCCGGCCCAGCGACGCGAGACAAAGGCCCGCCAGGCAGACATGACTGCGTTATCTACATCCGCTTCGTTGGCATCAGCAGTAGACGCAATTTCTTGCCCGGTGGCCGGATCAAAGATCGCCAATCGTTTTTCACTTTGTGCGGGGCCTGGACGACCATCAATATAAAGACCGTGTTGACGATCGAGAAACTGTTGGACCTGGCTTAATACTGCTACATGCGGCTCTGTCATCACTTTTCCTTATTATTTACCCAGTGTGATTTCAGTGTACGCAGCGACAAGAAAAGTCACTTTTTTCGCTGTGACATTCGCTTTGTCAGCTGTGACAAGCTCCGCAAATCGTGACAATAACCGCTTATGTCTCTATGCCTGACAAGACTTATTTCCTATAGTCAGGCTCATTAGCTTCGTTTATTGCAACACAAATGCAACAATAAAAATACATTTCACAGAGCGAAAACGTGCCATGAACCCCGCAGTGGATAATGAGTTTCAGCAATGGCTTTCCCAAATCAATCAGGTATGCGGAAATTTTACCGGACGCCTGCTGACTGAGCGTTACACGGGTGTACTGGACACGCATTTTGCCAAAGGACTAAAGCTGAGTACCGTGACAACCAGCGGGGTGAATTTATCCCGCACCTGGCAGGAAGTAAAAGGCAGCGACGATGCCTGGTTTTACACCGTTTTTCAGCTTAGTGGTCAGGCAATAATGGAGCAGGATGAGCGTCAGGTGCAGATTGGCGCTGGCGATATTACGTTACTCGATGCCTCACGCCCCTGTTCGCTTTACTGGCAGGAGTCTTCTAAACAGATTTCATTACTTTTGCCACGCACTCTGCTGGAACAATATTTTCCCCATCAAAAACCTGTCTGCGCAGAAAGACTGGACGCTGACTTACCCATGGTGCAACTCAGTCATCGCCTGTTACAGGAGAGCATGAATAATCCGGCACTTTCTGAAACAGAAAGTGAAGCTGCGCTACAGGCGATGGTGTGTCTGCTGCGCCCGGTACTTCATCAGCGGGAATCTGTTCAACCTCGTCGTGAACGTCAGTTTCAAAAAGTGGTTACGTTGATAGACGATAATATTCGCGAAGAGATATTACGCCCGGAGTGGATAGCCGGAGAGACAGGTATGTCAGTACGTAGTTTGTACCGAATGTTTGCCGATAAAGGTTTGGTAGTCGCGCAATATATTCGTAACCGTCGTCTCGATTTTTGTGCAGATGCGATTCGCCATGCCGCAGATGATGAAAAACTGGCAGGCATCGGCTTTCATTGGGGATTTTCTGACCAGAGTCATTTTTCAACGGTATTTAAGCAACGCTTTGGGATGACGCCAGGCGAGTATCGACGTAAATTCCGCTAACTAATTGGCGTTGTGTGTACTGCAACGCCAATTAGTTAAAACAGATATTTGACTATGCATTTTTCAGGGCGAAAGGCAATTTGACAGGAGTTTTTGAATATTCACCTTGTTTCAGGAAAATAGATCAATCGCTTTCTCCTGTAGCGTTATCCCGATATTGCGGTTTTGCTATTAAAATTTTCGCACCCATTTACCGTTTATCCCTTGTACATATTCCCCCGGTTTGGCCCGAGCTACGAGCTTTTGCCCGGCGAGTTTCGCGATATCATCTACAGACACATTATTTTGCTTTGCCAGTTGTTGGTAACTCGCTTTACGTTCGGCATTAATGTCGGTTACTAATTTCTCTGTTTCAGCATCCGTTTTCAGCGCAACCAGATAACCATAAAATGTTTCACCTACCCGCCCCTGAGTTCTGGCTTCATCCAGAGTCAATGCCATTACATTGCTGCTTACCAGCCCAACAAGAAACGCACAAAGAAGTAATGTTTTCTTCATCATCGCCTCAGAAAAGATCGCTACGAGTTTCAAGCAGCTCTTCGACATCTTTGTCTGCCTTGATGATGATCTCATGCTCAATTTTAACGTTCATATTGATAGTGATCGGTTCCTTGGGCGCAGCGACTTCAATACGCGGCGTACAGGCAGCCAGCATAAAAGATGACGTCAACGCAGCCAGTAAAATTTTCATTGTTTTTCCTCACACTCTTTTCCTTGCGGACAGTCATTTCCCGGCAGACGTGCGTTCTGCTCCAACCATGCCTGGAGATTATCGCCAAAGCGTAAACTGCGCCACAGCGTAAAAATATTCTCTTCATGATAGTAATTAAGGTTTACCGTACCGCTTTTACCATCAACGCGACTGGTACCTGTAATGTTGGCCTGCATGGTTAATAAACCGAGATTATCTAAGTTAATTTTTGTCGATGACCGGCTAATTTCCATATAGCGCAACCAGTTAATTGCTGAACCCGCAGTCATATTGTCTTTCACCACCGCATCTGCGGTGTCTTTATCCAGCCGCAAGGTCATTGGCCCGCTATTTGCCAGCCAACCATCTTTCACTATCCATTTTTCGTTGTTTAGCCATAACGGCAATGCACCACTAAATGCCCCGGACATGGCGAATTGTTTCGGATTGACGGCGCTAACCAGTTCGCTGGATGAGAGATTATTCAGCCGCAACAGCGCCGGGTCATGTTGCGGCATACGTAATTGTTTCATCAGTACGTTACCGCCTAACACATCGACGCTAACATCAGTCAACAGCAAGGGTTCTTCTTCAGTCCACGGATAACGCCCTTGCAAATCAGCCGTAATATTTTTCGCTGTCACCAGATTAATCACTTCGGCAATTCGCAACGTAACGGGGCCGCGAGTCCCCAGATGCCAGGCTCCATCGGCAAAACGGAAAGGCAGGACAAAATCGACACCGTTAACCTGATTATCTGGCATCCAGGCACTACCGCCTTTCAACACGCCGTGTCCTCCCGCGCGGAATCCTTGTTCAGGCGCAGCAGAAAATGCAACCTGAGCATACAGTTCACCATCGCGTAAGTTCATCTTCCAGTCGGGTGGCACCAGCGGCTGGAATACAGTCAGTGATTGTTTTGGCCACCAGGCGTTACCGCGCAGACGAATACCGTCCCAGCGACCATTTACCCGAACCGGGCCAATCTCACCAGCATGTAAATCGCCTTTAAAGAGGAAATACGTCGGATCGCGCCCATCGACGCTAAATTTTAAGGTTGATGGCGGTAACACACTGCCGCCAGTGAACAGCGTTTGCCCGGCGTCCAGTGACAGCGCGCCGCTGAAGGAGGGATGCTGTGCGTCACGTACCCAGACGACGGGCTTGTCGAGAATTAATCGCGGCTTTTCTACCGTCATCGTACCGTATTGTAACTGGTCGAAACCGGTGGAGAGGTCGGTCAGCGTAATCGTGCTGTCATGCCATTCACCTTTTCCTGCGACATCCCAGGTGGCATTCATCGGTGTAAAACTGCCTTTTCCCCAGTAGCGCCACTGCCAGCGGCCCGCGTCAGGGAGAAAATCATTCGCCAGCCCATCCATATGCAGCACGAAATCGCCCAGTTCATTTTCATGCGCCTGCAAAATGGCCTGCAAACGTCCGTCAACACCACGTTGGGTGACTTTTACACCCGCTAAAGGCCAGCGGATTTCATCGATGTCCAGCGAATCGATGACTCTTCCCTTTGAACGAAGTAACGCGCCTGGCTCAAAGGTCAGCGTTGGGTCAGACAGACTTCCACTTAGCTGCGCAGGTAAACGGGCATATAAAATGAGGTCCGCCTGTTTCGCTTCACCGGTCAGCTGCAGAGGCAGCTGACTGTTATCCATGCTTAATTTTCCTGGGCCAAAATTTAGCACCGCGTTGCCTTTACCCGCTTGCCCCTGGGTCAGCACACTCAGTCGTCCGCTGATCAGAGCGTTCTCAAGCCCTGCCTGCCAGTTGTCGACTTTGACACCCAGTCGGCCACTCAAAGGAAAACCTGCATACGGCCAACTCCAGCGACCATCGCTTACGGTCAATTGTTGACGAGTAATTTGCCACGGCAAATCGAGCAACGGATCGCCGTTATCCCGTGCCAGCACAATCAATTGCCCGCTATTTTCCTGCCAGTCCAGCTCTGCATCCACCAGTGACGGTTCCTGCGGCAAGTTTAACGTCGCAGTAGCATGCCCACTTACAGGAAGTCCATCCGGCACGAGCGGCATAGTAAATTCCCCCACCAGTTTAACCGGCGGCTGATTTTCAAACGCGACGACATCCAGTTCGCTGACTGTAAGTTGTTGCCCTTTCAGCTGGCCTTGAAATTTAACTTTTTCGCCCTGATAACGCAGTTGCTGGATATCAGAGGTTAATGCGAGAGAGAGTTTTCCCTGCCATTCCTGCCAGGGAGAAAAAATCAGTTTATCGATATTGATCCAGGTGTTAGGCAGCATGGACTGCCACTGCGCGAGGGTTTTTGGAGCAGCTGGCGATTGCTCCGTCTGCGGCAATTTCGCCAGACAAGCAGAATCAAGTTCTACCATGCCGACGTACAATAACCAGCGGCTGGGATGTGAAAGGCTGGCGTTGGTGATATGCGCAAGCTGACAATCTCCCACCAGATAACGGAGATCGGGAATGATTAAACCTTTACGCGTAATGCGTGGGCTTTCATCTAATGCAATACGTGTCCCGAGCGGTAGCCAGATGCCCGCCAGCGTGGGAACCCACAGCCCGAGCGTCATCAGCAGCGTCAACGGCACAAGAATAATCAGTAATAACAGCGCGAGAACGGCTTTATATTTACCCAGCATGGGTAGTTAATATCCTGATTTAGCGAAAAATTAAGCATTCAATACGGGTATTGTGGCATGTTTAACCGTTCAGTTGAAGGTTGCGCCTACACTAAGCATAGTTGTTGATGAATTTTTCAATATCGCCATAGCTTTCAATTATATTTGAAATTTTGTAAAATATTTTTAGTAGCTTAAATGTGATTCAACATCACTGGAGAAAGTCTTATGAAACTCGCCGTTTATAGCACAAAACAGTACGACAAGAAGTACCTGCAACAGGTGAACGAGTCCTTTGGCTTTGAGCTGGAATTTTTTGACTTTCTGCTGACGGAAAAAACCGCTAAAACTGCCAATGGCTGCGAAGCGGTATGTATTTTCGTAAACGATGACGGCAGCCGCCCGGTGCTGGAAGAGCTGAAAAAGCACGGCGTTAAATATATCGCCCTGCGCTGTGCCGGTTTCAATAACGTCGACCTTGACGCGGCAAAAGAACTGGGGCTGAAAGTAGTCCGTGTTCCAGCCTATGATCCAGAGGCCGTTGCTGAACACGCCATCGGTATGATGATGACGCTGAACCGCCGTATTCACCGCGCGTATCAGCGTACCCGTGACGCTAACTTCTCTCTGGAAGGTCTGACCGGCTTTACTATGTATGGCAAAACGGCAGGCGTTATCGGTACCGGTAAAATCGGTGTGGCGATGCTGCGCATTCTGAAAGGTTTTGGTATGCGTCTGCTGGCGTTCGATCCGTATCCAAGTGCAGCGGCGCTGGAACTCGGTGTGGAGTATGTCGATCTGCCAACCCTGTTCTCTGAATCAGACGTTATCTCTCTGCACTGCCCGCTGACACCGGAAAACTACCATCTGTTGAACGAAGCCGCCTTCGATCAGATGAAAAATGGCGTGATGATCGTCAATACCAGTCGCGGTGCATTGATTGATTCTCAGGCAGCAATTGAAGCGCTGAAAAATCAGAAAATTGGTTCGTTGGGTATGGACGTGTATGAGAACGAACGCGATCTATTCTTTGAAGATAAATCCAACGACGTAATTCAGGATGACGTATTCCGTCGCCTGTCTGCCTGCCACAACGTGCTATTTACCGGGCACCAGGCATTCCTGACAGCAGAAGCTCTGACCAGTATTTCTCAGACTACGCTGCAAAACTTAAGCAATCTGGAAAAAGGCGAAACCTGCCCGAACGAACTGGTTTAATCTTGCCGCTCCCCTGCATTCCAGGGGAGCTGATTCAGATAATCCCCAATGACCTTTCATCCTCTATTCTTAAAATAGCCCTGAGTCAGAAACTGTAATTGAGAACCACAATGAAGAAAGTAGCCGCGCTCGTTGCGCTAAGCCTGCTGATGGCGGGATGTGTAAGTAATGACAAAATTGCTGTAACGCCAGAACAGTTACAGCATCATCGTTTTGTGCTGGAAAGCGTAAACGGTAAGCCCGTGACCAACGATAAAAATCCGCCAGAAATCAGCTTTGGTGAAAAAATGATGATTTCCGGCAGCATGTGTAACCGCTTTAGCGGTGAAGGCAAACTGTCTAATGGTGAACTGACAGCCAAAGGGCTGGCAATGACCCGTATGATGTGCGCTAACCCGCAGCTTAATGAACTCGATAACACCATTAGCGAAATGCTGAAAGAAGGTGCACAAGTGGATCTGACCGCGAACCAGTTAACGCTGGCGACCGCGAAACAGACATTAACTTATAAGCTGGCGGATTTAATGAATTAATAGCTGCCACAGCTCCCCGCGGGCAGTGACTTGTCAATACAGAGGAAGAA